>Ga0209598_10000013_pt1 | contig 140449 bp, 137 predicted proteins | sample M_140807_EF_Meta_FD_187317 | JGI IMG/M metagenome (GOLD analysis project Ga0209598, IMG submission 187317) | Freshwater microbial communities from Lake Montjoie, Canada to study carbon cycling - M_140807_EF_MetaG (SPAdes) (version 2) | ecosystem: Environmental > Aquatic > Freshwater > Lake... | reverse complement strand
GCTGCGGGTCGTCAGGAGAACCGTCGCGTGATGCTGATCCGTACGGACTCGGGCAGCTGATCGAGCGCGGGCCGCGCAGGCGGCCCGCTCTGATCTGAACCGGTCTACGGACCGACACAGATCGGTAGACGAGCGATACAAAGGGCCCCGGTGCGCAAGCATCGGGGCCTTTTCTTTGAGGCTCATTCCTGACAGTTCTGGGCAACACCCGGCGTCCGCTTCCGCAATGATCGCCGCACCCGGCTACAATCGAATCCACGAGGCGGCACTCGACGTGCGGCCCAACCCCATTTCACAACCTCAGCGGAGATTCTCAGATGGATCTGTACAGAACAGCGCTCGCTCTGCTCACCGGCCTCGCTCTGGTTCCGGCGCTTGCCGGCGCCAAAGAATCCGCAGCGATGAAGAAGTACGGTACGGACGACAAAGCACTGCTCGCAGTCGTCGACAGTGAGTGGCGTTCTGCTGAGGCCAAGTCGCGGGACACCTACCGTCACCCCATCCAGGCACTCACGTTCTGGGGGCTGAAATCCGGGATGACGGTACTCGAGGTGCAGCCGGGCGCAGGTTGGTGGACAGACATTCTCGCGCCCTACACGCAATTGACCGGCGGCCGTTTCTACGTCACCGGCGCAGACCTCGGCAATGCGGACCTGCCGGAGAGCTCGCGCAAGGCGCGCGCCGATTACGAAGCCAAGCTGGCCGAGAAACAGGCGCTGTACGGCAAGGTCGAGGTGCTGAACTGGGGCCCGAAATCCGCGCCACTGCCCCGTGACACCTTCGACTTCATTCTCACCGCCCGCTCGGTCCACGGTTGGATGGGTCAGCCCGGCATGCCCGCCAAAGTCTTCAAGGATTTCTACGACGCCATGAAGAAGGGCGGCATTCTTGCTGTCGAACAACATCGGGCCAATCCGGGCCCGCAGGACCCCAAGGCCGAGAGTGGCTACGTCACGGAAGAGACGGTCATCGCGCTCGCGCGGGCAGCCGGTTTCAAGCTGGTGGCGCGCTCGGAGATCAACGCCAATCCCAAGGACACCAAGGATCACCCCTTCGGCGTGTGGACGCTGCCTCCGAATCTGCGCTCGACCGCCTATGGTTCGGGCAAGGAAGACGATCCGACATTCGATCACTCGAAGTATGCGGCGATCGGCGAATCCGATCGCATGACCCTGAAATTCATCAAACCCTGATTCATCAGACCTGACCGGCGGTTGCGGACAGATTTCCGGCGAGGCAATTCATGCGCAAGGCAATCCTGAGCGTCATCGTGGCCGCCGTCGTGACGACGGCCTGCGCCACGAGTTCCGATACGAGTCGCACGTCCGCCGGGAACCCCGTCCCGTTACCGCGTGGCGGCGCCGAATCGGTACGCCTGCAAAAGATCTTCGATGACTACTTCGAGGACCTGCTGCGACGAAATCCATTGCTCGCCACCTCCATTGGCGACCCGCGTTACAACGATCGCTTCGTGGTCAGTATCGCCCCGGAGAATCGCCGTGCCGCCGAGCAATTCCAGCGTGATTACCTCGACCGCATCCGCACCATCGATCGCAAGCAACTCAGCCCGGCTGATCAGCTTTCTTACGATGTGTTCAAAGCCTCGCGTGAGCGCGACATCGAGGGCTTTCGTTTTCCCGAGCACCTCATTCCGCTGAATCAGTTTTATTCGATGCCGAACAGCTTCGTGCAACTGGGTTCCGGCAACGGCATGCAGCCGTTCAAGACCGTTACGCACTACGAAAATTTCCTGAAGCGTGTCACCGGCTTTGAAGCGTGGGTGGACCAGGCGATCGTCAACATGCGTGAGGGGGTCACTAAGGGGTACACGCTGCCTCGAGTCCTGGCCGAGCGCGTTTTGCCGCAGCTCGATGCCCAGCTGGTCGCGAAGGCAGAGGATTCCCTCTATTGGGGGCCCATCCGCAACATGCCGGCGGACTTCCCGGCGGCGGATCGTGAGCGATTGACGGCGGCCTACCGCACGGCCATCGAAACACGGCTGGTGCCGTCGTACCGCAAGCTGCGCGACTACATGCGCGACGATTATCTGCCCCAGTGCCGTCGCACCGATGGTATGCAGGGTTTGCCGGACGGCAAGGCCTGGTACGAATACCGGGTCAGTGAAATCACCACCACCGACTACACGCCTGCGCAGATTCACGACATCGGCTTGCGTGAAGTCGAGCGTATTCACGCGGAAATGGCGGGTGTGATGCAGCAGGTCGGCTTCGAGGGAACGCTCAGCGAGTTCTTCAAATACGTCAATACCGATCCGCGCTTCTTCTTTGATCGCCGCGAAGATCTCATCGCCGGCTATGAAGTGATCCGCAATCGCGTGAACCCGCGCCTGCCGCAACTCTTCGAGATCCTGCCGAAGGCCGATTACGAAGTGCGCGCGGTAGAACCGTTCCGGGAAAAGAGCGCGGCCGGCGGCCAGTATCAGGCGGCCAGCGAGGATGGTTCGCGGCCCGGCATCTTCTACGCGAATGCCTATGACCTGCGCGCCCGACCCAAGTGGGCCATGGAAGCGCTGTCGTTGCACGAAGCCAATCCCGGTCACCACTTCCAAATCTCGATCCAGCGCGAACAGCAGGGTCTGCCGCGCTTCCGTCGCTTCGGCGGTTATACCGCTTACAGCGAAGGCTGGGGCCTGTACGCCGAATCACTCGGTCGCGAACTCGGCATGTATACCGACCCCTACCAGTACTTCGGCAGGCTCGAGGGTGAATTGTGGCGCGCGATCCGTCTGGTAGTAGACACGGGCCTGCACTCCAAGGGCTGGACGCGTGAGCAAGTGCTCGAATACATGGATCGCAACAGTTCGGCGGCCGAGGCGCGTCGCGTGGCCGAGGCCGAGCGATACATGGCGATCCCCGGTCAGGCCCTTGCGTACAAGATCGGCCAGATGAAGATCAGTGAACTGCGAGCGCGTGCCGAGCGCGAACTGGGCGCAAGATTCGATCTGCGCAAATTTCACACCGCAGTGCTGAGTGACGGCGCGTTGCCGCTGGACGTCCTCGAGCGAAAAGTCGATCGCTGGATCGCCAGTCAACGCGGATGATAGCGACCGTACCATGCAGCCGACCTGCACCCCAGTCATCGGCCCAGACCGTTCAGGACGGGCACCCTCAGCGCTGCCTGCTGGCCTGGCAGTGACACCCGCGAAGTCTTCCCGCCCTGCAGCAGGTCTGGTTTCGCTGCTCTTGGCGACGGCCACTATTTTTCTGTTGCCCTCCGTCGGCAATGCGCAGGCACTGCCGGGTGCTGCTGAGATCAGTTCGCGGACGCTCGCCAACGGACTCAAGATCGTGGTCTGGCCTGACCACGACATCCCGAACGTGGCCATGTACACCTGGTACCGCGTGGGCTCGCGCAATGAGCGGCCGGGGATCACGGGCATCTCGCATTTCTTCGAACACATGATGTTCAACGGCACTTCGACTCGGCCGCCGGGTGAATTCGATCGTGTCATGGAGGCCAATGGCGGCGCCAATAACGCCTACACCTCCCAAGACGTGACGGTGTACCAGAACTGGTTCCCCAACACGGCCACGGCTCTCATCTTCGATCTCGAGTCGGACCGCATGCGCAATCTCGATTTCGATCCCAAAGTCGTCGAGAGCGAACGCGGCGTGGTCTATTCGGAGCGACGCTCTTCGGTAGACAACGACAACTTCGGCACGCTGTTCGAGCAGATCACGGCCACCGCATTCGTGGCACATCCCTACCAGATACCGACCATCGGCTGGCCGTCCGACATCGAGCGTTGGAAGGTGGACGATCTGCGGGCCTACTACCAGAAATACTACGCGCCCAACAATGCGGTCATGTTTGTCGTCGGTGATGTCGAGCCGCAGGCTGTTTTCCAACTCGCCGAGAGTCGGCTGGGCGGCATCAAAACGCAACCCGCGCCGGAGCCCGTGACCACGCTCGAGCCGGCGCAACTCGGCGAGCGACGATTGATCATCAGGCGGGAGGCGCAGACACCGCTGCTGGCCATGGCATGGCACGCGCCGGCTGCCAAAGAGCGTGCCCATCTCGCGCTGGAAGTGTTGCTTGCGATTCTCGGTGGCGGCGAATCCTCGCGGTTGCATCAACGTCTCGTCGAAAAGGATCAGGCGGCAGTCCAGATCGGCACCGCAATGGACGAGGGCTTTGACCCTGGCCTTGCGTGGATTTACGCCGTCGTGCCGCCCCAAGGCGACCCGGCGCGTACCGAGCGGTTGATCGATGAGGAAATCGGACGCATCGCCCGTGACGGTCCGCTACCAGAGGAGCTCGCCAAGGCCCGCAACAATGCGCTGGTGTCCTTTTGGAGTGGCATCGCAACCATCAGCGGCAAAGCGCAGGCGCTCGGCAGTTTCGAGATGTTCCATGGCGACTACCGAAAACTGTTCGAGGCGCCCGCCGTCTACGACTCAATTACTGCCGCCGAAGTGCGTGATGCAGCCGTACAGGTACTGCGCCGTGACAATCGCACCGTCGGTGTGCTCGAGCCCAAGAACGTCGCTGAGGCGGTGTCGACCCGCAAGCGAGGTGCGCGATGAGGCGGCACCTGATTCACGGCGGCCTCGCGTTGTGCTTGGTACTGTACGCGCTCGTGGGTCTCGGTCAGGAAGCTGTCCCTGTGCCGAGTCATCTTTTACCGCCGTATGAAGTCACGACTCTTGGTAATGGAACCCGCGTCCTGCTGATGGAAAAGCACGATACGCCGCTGATCGCGTTGGCTGCTGAGATTCGCGGGGGCTCCGTTGGTGATCCCATCGGTCGCGAGGGGACGGCAGACCTGCTCGCACAATTGCTGCGCAAGGGGGCCGGCTCACGTAACGCGACGCAGTTCTCGTCGGCGGTCGATCAGGTGGGTGCCTCGCTCTCCGTCAGTGCCAGCAACGAGAGTCTGACGGTTGGCGCCGGGTTCATGTCCCGCGATACAGACCTGCTGCTCAGTCTCGTCGCTGACGTACTCATACGGCCCACGCTCGCGCCCGCCGAGTTCGAGAAAGTACGAACCAATTCCATCCAGTCGCTCGCCGCAGCCAAGGATTCCGATCCGCGGTCGTTGCTGGCTAGTTATGGCGACGCCTTCCTGTTTGGGTCCCATCCTTACGGTCGCCCGCCTTCGGGAGAGGAGCGGTCCGTGGCCAAGGCAACGCTGACCGATATCAAAAGGTTTTACGCGGAGCAGATGGGTGGTGATCGACTCATCATTGCTGTAGTGGGTGATTTCAAGACGGGCGACATGCGCCGTCGGATCGAGGCGGCCTTCGGCGGCTGGCGCAAAGCGGGCGCCGCACCGCCGACCGTCACAGCGCCATCGCGCAGCTTGGGCCGTCGGGTGCTGCTCGTCGACAAGCCGGAGGCCACCCAGACTTATTTCTGGCTCGGCAACGTCGGCGCTTCACGCACGGATCCTGCACGTACCGCTCAACAGGTTGCGAATACCGTGTTCGGTGGTCGCTATACATCGATGCTCAACAGTGAACTGCGGATCAAGAGCGGTCTGACCTACGGCGCGGCGTCCTCATTTGACCGGTTGGCGAAACCGGGATCGTTCAGCCTGTCGTCGTACACGCGCACCGAAAAGACCACCGACGCCATCGATCTCGCGCTGGCGACGCTCGATCGGTTACATGCAGACGGGGTGGATGAGAGCACGCTCGCTTCGGCCAGCAGTTATCTGCGTGGTCAGTATCCACCCAAGCTCGAGACCAATGCGGCGCTGGCCGTAGCCATCGCTGGTCTGGAAATGTATGGACTCGGTCGGGAGGAAATCGACCAGTACGCATTGCGGGTGGCGGGCGTGGATGCGGCTGCAGTACGCGATAGCATCGCTGACGTCTTTCCGAAATCTACCGACCTCGCCATGGTGTTGATCGGCGACGCCAGCAAAATCCGCAGCGCCGTAGCGAAATACGGTCCGGTGACCGAGATGAAGATTTCCGATCCTGCGTTCCGTCCGATCGAGCAGCACTGAACGCTCGGCCGACCGTCTGCGAGGCAGGGTATGCTTCGGATGCGCGCTATGCGCCTGCGTGCGTATTGCCTACAATCGGGGCGGGGGAGGACGGCCCGGCGCCACCAAGGAAACCCACCCAACTCTGCACAGGAAACTTGCCATGCAAAACCGCAAAACCGTACCTAAATTTCTCTCCGCGATCGCGCTCGCGGCATTGATCCCGGCGCTCGCAACCGCGGCCAAGAAGCCGCCGCCCAGCTGGGACGGCTTGGATTATCGTCCGACCAAAGGTCTAGACGCCGTCTACGTCAGAACGGGAGCGGACTTCAAGGCCTACCGGACCGTGCTGCTCGATCCGGTCGAAGTGGAATTCGACCGCAACTGGAAGCCGAACAGCACCGGCATGAATCGCGTTTCCTCTGCCGACATGCAAAAGATCCGCGACAACATGGCGAGTGATTTCCGCAAGGTCTTCACCGAGGAATTGGCGGCAGGCGGGTATCAGGTCGTCGCGCAGGCCGGTGAAGATACGCTGCGCGTCAGTGCCGCACTGGTCGACGTCTACATCAACGCGCCGGACACCATGACCCCGGGTCGCAGTTACACCTACACCATGAACGCCGGGCAGGTGACTTTGGTGACTGAAATGCGCGACGGACCCACCGGTCAGCTGTTGGCCCGCGTCGTGGATAAGAAGGCGGGCACCGATACCGGCTCGCTGCAGGTCAGCAGCTCGGTGAGCAATTCGGCGGAATTCCGTCGCGCCGTCCGCTCGTGGGCCAAGCGCCTGCGCACGGGCCTCGACAAGGTCAACGGGCGCGGTTGAAACCAGCGCCAGCGAGGCGCGTCACGGCGCCTTGCACGCATGACACACGGCCCGCGGCATCACGTTGGTGATGCCCGCGCCGTCCGGCTCGCCGTGGACCGCAATCGTGCGCAAGACCTGCAGGTTGACGGCGTCGAGTTGAACGACCGCGTCGGCCATGGTGGCCGACACATAGATCGATTTGCCGTCGAGCGCGCTGGCGACACCCACTGGCGCGACGCTGCCCGCACTCAGCTTGGCATACAAAGGACGCCCAGCCGCCCCCGAGGCGAGGGGCAGATCGATACGGTGACGAGCCCGCACCGAGCGCGTGGCCGTATCGATCGCCACGACTTCGCCGGCGCGCGCGCAGGTGATATAGGCCGTACCGCCATCGCGGGCCAGCACGACCCGGATCGGCATGCCGGGCATCGGCACTCTCTGAACGACGGACAGGGTGGCCGCGTCGACAATGGCAATTTCATCAGCCTGACGCGCCGTTACCCAGATCTCGCGGCCATCCGGGCTCACGGCAACGCCCTCGCTGCCGGCCCCCGTTGCAACGTCTGCGACCTTGACGCCCTTGGCAAGGTCGAACACGGAGAGGGAGCCCGAGCCGAGATTCGTCACGTAAGCGCGTCCGCCGGACGGATCCGTACTCACCATGTGCGACGTCTCGCGGTCTGTCGCGAGCGACTGCTTCACCGCGCCCGCGCCGGCATCGACGATCAGCAATTGGCGCGATGCCTCACTGGTCACTGCGATACGTTGATCGTCCAGCCATGCCACGCCGTGCGGTCTCGTGTAGGGCGTGATGTCAATCGTGCGTGACCGTGTCGGATGCTCCAGGTCGACCAACGTCAATGCCTGACCCGGACGCGAGTCAGTGCCGTAATTGCTGACCGCCGCCCAGCGACGATTTGGCGAGACAGCCACCTCATGGGGCGCAAATCCCACCGGCAGCGAAGCCAACGCGACCCCGGAGCCGGGATCCACCAGATCCAGCGCATCCGCTGACTTGCGAACGACCAGCAGCACCTCACCCGCCGCATTGCCTGCGAGTAGTGCTCCGAGCGAGAGCAGGGCAGCGCGGGACCACGACATCAATCGCGCTCGACCTCGTCGTTCCAGACAGCATCAGGCAGCGGCAATCCCTCGAGTACCGCGGGCGCCAGCGGCCGAAACTCCTGGACGCCCGACTGCGCCAGGACGCTCTCCAATTGGCGCACGTGCTGCGCCACATGCCACGCGGTGCGTTCCAATGCGGCGCCGAGTGGCTGGCGACCATAATAGGTATCGATGTGTGTGGGCAGTCGCTGTTGGTTGCCGGCCCACCAGACCGCGAATGACTGGGCCACGCTCTTGATGAGAGCGGCGACGTCGCCACCCGTCGTGATATGGGCTGGTGCGCGTCGCGCAAAGTGCTCGTGGGTGAGCCGGCCTCCGAGCGCTGCATCAAGAAAGCCGATCACGACCTGTGGGATGTGGTAGCCCAGGTCGAGATGGTTGCGGTCGCGTCCTACGGGTTGCATGGTCGCGGCGTCCGCCGGCAGCAACCGTGCGTAGTAAGCCGCTATGTCGAGCAACGCCATCAGCTTGGAGACGAGAACCGCTGGGGCAAGGGTGGTGCGCTGCAGATCAAGGCCGACGAAACGCGCCACGGCATCGAGATCCTGTCCGAAAGTAAAGCGCTCGCCTTCGGTCACCACGGGTACGGAGTGCGCGCCGAGTGCACGCAGTCGTTCCAGAGCCTCCGGATGCTCCCGCACATTGACCTGCTCGAAGGCGATGCCATTGCTGCGAAGCAGTTCCTTCACTTTGAGGCAGCTGCTGCAGCCGGGCTGCCAGTAGACGGTGTAACCAGTCATCACGTTTCCTCGTTGTCGGTCGGTGCGGCGCTGCCATCGGTAAATTGCAATGCCGCCAGACGTGCATAGAGCGTGTTGTCACGCACCAGTTCCGCATGCGTGCCCTGGGCGACGATACGGCCATGGTCCATGACGACGATCCGATCAGCGGCCATTACCGTTGCCAGTCGATGGGCGATGATGATGGTCGTTCGATCCCGCATCAACGCCTCGAGCGCCGCCTGCACCACGTGCTCGCTTTCGGCATCCAGCGCGCTGGTGGCCTCGTCGAGCAGCAGGATCGGCGGATTGCGCAGGATCGCCCGGGCGATGGCGATGCGCTGGCGCTGCCCGCCCGACAGTCGAGCACCGCGCTCACCGAGAAAAGTGTCATACCCTTCAGGCAGGCGCTGTATGAACTCATCTGCTGCGGCTGCCACCGCCGCTGCAGTGACCTCGTCGTCCGAAGCTTGCGGGCGGCCGTAGCGTATGTTCTCGCGGGCGCTTGCCGCAAACAGCACGGTATCCTGCGGCACGAGTCCGATGCGGGCACGAACCGCCGCAGGGTCGGCTGTGGCGACGTCCACGCCATCGATGACCACTCGCCCGCTCGATGGATCATAGAAGCGCAGCAACAGCTGGAAAGTGGTGCTCTTGCCGGCGCCGGACGGCCCGACGAACGCAATCGTCTCGCCCGGCCTGATATCCAAATCGAAATCGCGCAGGGCGCGCGCCTGGGGTCGCGAGGGGTAACTGAAATTCACTCTCTCGAAACGGATTGCACCACGACCCGGCGTTGGCAGGGGCTGCGGATGCGCCGGAGCAACGATGGCGGGTTTGGCGCCCATGAGCTCAACCAGCCGTTCCATGGCCCCGGCAGCCCGCTGCATTTCCCCCCACATTTCACTCAATGCTGCTGCGGCCACGGCCGCATAGACCGCGTACAGCAGGAATTGGCTCAGCTGACCACCGGTCATGTCGCCACGTATCACGGCATGTGCGCCAACCCACAGCACGAAAGTGACCGCGCCGAAAATCAGCATGGTCGCGAGTGCGGTGAGCAGGGCCCGCGCTTTCGTGCGGGCAATGGCCGTGAGGAATGAGCCTTCCACGGCATCACTGAATCGCTGCACGTTCACACTCTCGAGCGTGTAAGCCTGCACGGTTTGGATGGAGTTGAGGGTTTCATCGGCAAGGCCACTGGTATCCGCGATCTTGTCCTGCGAGTTGCGCGACAGCGTCCGTACGCGACGCCCCAGCACGATCATGGGTATCAGTACCAGTGGGAACAGCAGCACCATGATTCCTGCGAGCTTCGGGCTGGTGAACACCAGCATCGCGAGACTGCCGATCAGCGAAATCATAGAGCGTAAGGTGATCGACAGATTCGAGCCTGCGAGCGACTGCACCAGCGTGGTGTCGGCGGTCAGTCGTGACAACACCTCACCGATCCTAGTGACCTCGAAGAAGGCGGGTTCCATGCGGATCACCCGTGCGAATACTGCGGTGCGTATGTCTGCCACCACGCGCTCGCCGAGCCAGGAGACCAGATAGAAGCGCAGCGCCGCAAACACGCCGAACGCCGCGGCGGCGAACAGAAAGGCGATGAAATAACGGTCGATGGTCTCCCTGCTGCCGGACGACATTCCCTGATCGATCAGATGGCGCAGCGCGATGGGCAAGGACAGCATTGCCGCGGCTGCCACCAAGAGCGCCAGCAGCGCAAGCACCAAGGTCCCACGATAGGGCTTCAGGAAGGGCAGCAAGGCCTGCAGCGGGCGCAGTGAGCGCGCCTTGGGGCGGTCAATCGGGTCAGCTGGCGGCACGGTCAAGCCTGATCGGTTCGGGACCCGCAGGATAGGGCCGTGCAGTCTGCCCGACAACTGCGCCGACTCAAGTCGGGATCGGATATCCTAGTCACCCCCATTCAATTGCGTTAATTGCGGCAGGAATCAAGCCATGCGTGACTATCGGAAATTCTACATTGACGGGCAGTGGGTCGACCCGGTTCAGCCCCAGACACTCGACGTCATCAATCCGGCCACCGAGGCCGTTGCAGGCGTCATCTCGCTTGGCGGCAGGGCAGATGTCGACAAGGCCGTCGCCGCCGCACGGCGCGCGTTCGAAACGTTCTCGCGCACCACACGTGAGGAGCGCATCGCGCTGCTCACCCGCATCATCGAGGTCTACAAGACCCGCATGGCGGATGTCGCCGCCGCTATCACCGACGAAATGGGTGCGCCGGCCAAGCTGTCGAGCGCAGCGCAGGCACCGTCCGCGCTCGGTCATTTTGCCGCGGCGCTCGAGGTGCTCAAGACATTCGAGTTCGAGAAACAGCAGGGCAAGACCGCGATCGTGCGGGAACCGGTCGGCGTCTGTGCGCTGATCACGCCGTGGAACTGGCCCGCCAACCAGATCGGCTGCAAGGTCGCCCCGGCGTTGGCCACCGGCTGCACCATGGTGCTCAAGCCCTCGGAGATTGCGCCGTTCTCCGCGCACCTCATCGCCGAGATCCTGCACGAGGCGGGTGTTCCGCAGGGCGTGTTCAATCTGGTCGATGGCGACGGGCCGACGGTGGGCGCGGCACTGTCCGCTCATCCTGACGTCGACATGGTGTCGTTCACTGGTTCAACCCGTGCCGGCATTCTGGTCGACAAGGCGGCCGCCGACACCGTCAAGAAGGTGTCACTGGAACTCGGCGGCAAGTCGCCGAATATCATTCTCGAGGGAGCGCCGCTGCCGAAGGCGGTTGGTCATGCGGTGCTCACGATGATGGGCAACACGGGTCAGAGCTGCAATGCACCCTCGCGCATGCTGGTGCCTCGCCGTCTCATGCCGGAGATCGAGGCGCTTGCCGTGGAAGCGTTGCAGAAAGTGAAAGTAGGCGACCCGACCGACCCCGCCACCAGCATGGGCCCGCAGTCCAGCGAGATCCAGTGGAACAGGGTGCAGACGCTGATCGGCAAAGGCATTGCCGAAGGTGCTCGGGTGGTGTGTGGCGGACTCGGGCGCCCCGAGGGACTGACCAAGGGCTACTATTCCCGTCCGACGATCTTCAGCGATGTGAACAACGACATGACCATTGCGCGCGAAGAGATTTTCGGGCCGGTGCTCTGCATCCTGCCCTATGACACTGAAGAAGAGGCCATCCGCATCGCCAACGACACGCCCTACGGTCTGTCGGCCTATGTGTATGGTGATACGGCCGAGCGAGCCATCAAGGTCGGAGCGCGCATCCGTGCCGGCAACATCCACATCAATGGAGCTCAGCTCGACAACATGGCGTCCTTCGGCGGCTACAAGCAGTCCGGTCTCGGCCGCGAGTGGGGCGCCTTCGGCTTTGAGGAGTTCCTCGAGGTGAAATCCGTGTTCGGCGGCGTGACCGCCAGCGCGACCACGGGTTGAGCATGAGTCGAGACCCGCTGGTGCGGATCCGCGGCAGATGAGCGGGCCGCTGTCCGGCCTGCGGATCGTCGAACTGGCCGGCGTCGGTCCCGCGCCGATGTGCGGCATGCTGCTTGCTGATCTCGGCGCAGAGGTCATCGTGGTCGATCGGCCAGGCGGTGCGCCCTCGGGTCCCGATCCTGCCTGTGACATATCACGCCGGGGCAAGCGTTCGATCGCCATCGACCTCAAGCGCCCTGGCGCCGCCGAGCCCGTGCTGCGGCTCATCCAACGCGCTGACGCACTGATCGAGGGGTTCCGGCCGGGCGTCATGGAGCGGCTGGGTCTGGGTCCCGAGGTCTGTCTGGTGCGCAATCCGCGTCTGGTCTACGGGCGTCTGACCGGCTGGGGGCAGCATGGTCCGCTCGCGCACGCCGCGGCGCACGATCTCAATTTCGTCGCCATCACTGGATTGCTGCACCACACCGGACGCGCCGATGAGTCGCCCTCTCTGCCGCCCACGGTCGTCGGGGATGTCGGCGGGGGATCGCTGTTCATGGCCCTCGGTATCGTCAGTGGCATTCTCAGTGCCCGGACCCATGGATTCGGGCAAGTGGTCGATGCGGCAGTGAGTGATGGCTGTGCGGTCAGCGGGGCGTTGCTGCAATCGATGCGAGCTGCGGGTAACTGGTCAGATCAGCGTGGCGTGAATTTTTTGGACGGCGCGGCGCCCTGGTATGACACCTATCGCTGCGCAGACGGTAAGTGGATATCAGTGGGTGCGCTGGAACCACAATTTCGCGCGCTGCTGCTCGACAAACTCGGTCTCACCGCAGAGGCGACGTCCGCGGTACAGGGTGATCGCACACGCTGGCCTGAACTCAAGCGGCGTTTCAGCGATTTGTTTCTGACGCGGACGCAGGCCCAGTGGTGCGAGCTGCTGGAAGGCACCGATGCCTGCTTTGCACCGGTGCTCGATATGAGCGCCGCCATGGATCATCCGCACAACGTCGCCCGGAACACATTCGTCACCATCGGAGGGCTACGTCAACCGGCCCCTGCACCGCGCTTCAACGTGACGACAACCGCCATCCGCAGCGGACCCGTGCAGGTCGGTCAACACACGTCGGATCTGCTCGATGAATGCGGCTACAGTCAGACGGAAATCAATGCGCTCAGAGAGGCGGCAGTGATCAATTAGGACGAGTGCCATTGGGCTGAATGTCCTCGAATCGGACGTTCTGAACTCCATAGGACCGCCAGTCCTTGTAGTCGAAGTGCCACCACTCGTTGTCGTCCACCTGGAAGCCCTCGGCCTCCATAGTCATCCGCAGCAGGTCACGCAGCCTGCGCTGATTGGCCGTGCCGCCGCTGTAGCGCGGACTGGCGCGCGGCGACATCTCGTCATAGAGACTCGGCATCGTGACGGCTTTGCCGGTGCGCAGGTTATATAGGGTGAGATCGACGGCGCATCCGCGGTTATGCTTGGATCCCGTTGCCGGGTTGGCGACGAAAGTATGCTGCTCATCACGCGTGGCATCCCAGAAGATGCGTGTCACGTACCAGGGACGGTACCCATCGTGGATCAGCAGGCCATAGCCCTGCGCCTGCAGTGTCCGGTGGGCACGGACCACGGCTTGGGCTGCCGGCAGCTGCAAGAAGGCGCGTGCCTGGCTGTAAAGCGGCGTGCCGAGGAAGTTGTGCGTCGAAGCGTAGCGGATATCGAGCTTGATGCTTGGATCCAAGCTCACCAATTCGACGAGTTCGCTCGGCCGGAAGTCTCCCGACTGGACCGGCGGTGTCGCGCGCAGCGCCTCCTGCCGCAGTTCGGCGACGGGTCGCAGAGGCTCGATGCGAAAGACCTTGGGAGCCGGCGTGCAGCCGGCCAGCATCAGAGTCAGCCACAAGCCCAAAAGGGCGAATGCTGGGTTGGTTCGGGTGTACAGCATCGGTGATTACCGCACCATGTCAGACCATTGCCGGGCAGACATTCGTCAGCCGTCGCTGCCGGAGATCATGCTACGCAGCGTCGCGACTTGCGCTTGCAGATCTGTGACCTGCTCCTCCAGCAGCGCGACCCGCTCCTGCCAGCGGCCTGAGTCCGACACGATGGCAGGGCTTTGCGGAGGTGCGTGGCCCGGGTCCCCGGCAGATGAGGCGTGATTTGACGGCGAATCAAGTCCGGCAGGCGGTGCGTCACCAAACAAGTGTGCATAGCGCGCTTCACGCTTGCCGGGTTCGCGTGCCAGGCGCGCGACAAACGGACCGTCCGGCCGGGTCATGAGGTCCTCGAGCGCGGTCTCCACCTCGGTCAGGTCGGCGATTTTCGCGAGCCGCGCTGCCCGGTTGCGCAATTCACCCGGAGTTTGCGCTCCGCGCAACAGCAGTTCGCACAGGACTGCCGTCTGCACCGCGCTGAAGCGCAGTGAACCGTATTCCGTGTTGCAGAACAGGTGCTGATATTTCTGGACCCGGCTCCCGAACCCGGAGCGGTCCAGGATGAGATTGCGACGTATCAGATGATCCACCGCCTTCTGCACCTCGCGCTCATCGAGGTGCATGACCGGATCCCGGTTGCTCTTCTGGTTGCAGGCTGCGGTGAGCGAATTGATCGACAGCGGGTACTGGTCGGGTGTCGCGATCTGCTTCTCGATGAGGCAGCCGATGATGCGTGCCTCGAGGGGAGAGAGTTCGACAGGCATGCGGGTGCTCCAGTGGACCGACTGGGTGCATAATCTCATACCTTCGGCTTCGACAGGGTTGCAGTGCGGCGAATGCGTGGTTCAGTGCTCAAGGGTATCGTCACGCTCGGGTTGATGGTCCTGAACATCGTGTTTTGGGTGCCTGTCTTGATGGTCGCGGCCCTGCTGAAGCTGGTAATACCGAGCGCGGGCTGGCGTCGCTGGATGAGCCGCCTGATGACTCGGTTGGCTGAAGCCTGGATCGACTGCAATGGCGCAATTTTCCGCTTGATGGGCGTCCTACAGACGCAGGTGCACGGTCTGGAAGGCTTGTCGCCCGACCAGTGGTACCTCGTCGTCTCCAATCACCGCTCTTGGGTCGATATTCTGGTGCTGCAGCAGACCCTCACTCATCGCGTCCCGTTCCTGAAGTTCTTCCTCAAACAGCAATTGATCTGGGTGCCCTTTCTGGGTCTTGCCTGGTGGGCACTCGATTTTCCGTTCATGCGCCGCTACTCGGCCGAGTATCTGGCGCAACATCCCGAGGCGCGCGGCAGGGACCTTGCCGCTACCCGCAAGGCCTGCGCGAAATTCGCAGCGATTCCGACCTCGGTCATGAATTTCGTCGAGGGGACGCGCTACACGGCGGCTAAACATGCTCGCAGCCAGTCCCCTTACCGGCACCTTCTGCCACCCCGTGCCGGTGGTATCGCCTTCGTGCTCTCGGCAATGGGCGGTGTGCTGCATTCATTGCTGGACGTCACCATCGCCTACCGCGATCCTGCGCCTACTTTATGGGACATGTGCTGTGGGCGTTTGCAGCCGGTCACCATCGAGTTGTCGGCTCGGCCCATCGAGCCTTGGACGACCGTGGGTGATTACTCGCAAGATGAGCTTTTCCGGCGTCGCTTCCAGCAGTGGCTGGCGGCGCTTTGGTCGGCAAAGGATGCGCGATTGGAACAACTGCTTGCTGCGGGGGATGTTCGATGAGCCAGGGATCGCTGACCTCCGGCTGGGATTTGCCAGAGCCCTTCGTGCAGCACAGGCAGGCCATGCCAGCCGAGATCGATGGCTACGGACATGTCAACAACGCGTTCTATGTCGTCTGGCTTGACGAATGCGCCTGGGCCCATTCGGTGCATCGTGGAATCAGTCAGCAAATGTGTCAGCAACTCAACCGTGGCATGGCTGTGTGGCGTACCCAGATCAATTACCTGAAGCCTGCGCTGGAAGGTGACAAGATCGAAGTCGCTACCTGGCCCGTATTCAACGACCGGCGCTTGCGCATCGATCGACGTTTTCAGATTCGTCGCTCATCCGACGGTGAGACACTGGTCCGCGCACTCATTCATTACGTCTGCATCGACTTGCAGACGGGCCGACCAAAACGCTTGCCGCCGGAATTCACCCGCTACTACGTGGCTGATGCCGTTGCTCAGGCGATCGCCGCTGAAACCGTACCGTATCAACCGGGTGTTGAGCCGCGCTGATCGGTGACTTGACGGACACTGCACGACACCCGCTCGGCAGTGGATCATCAGACGACGACAGAGGGAATCACATGCATGACACATGGACGGCTGCCGAACTCGATGCGTTGCGAGGTGCGGCGACACGGCATCTGACCCGGCGGCAGGTCATGGCGACCACGCTGGCGAGCGGCTTTGCACTGGCGGTACAGCCGGTCTCGGCCGACACCATCACCACGGACAGTGTGGGTTTGCTCGCAGGCCCCGTCAGCATCCCGGTTGCGGACGGCACGATTCCCGCGTATCGCGCCATGCCGGTGCGCGGTCGCCGATTGCCCACCGTGCTCGTCGTGCAGGAGATCTTCGGCGTCCACGAATTCATCAAGGACATCTGCCGCAGGTTTGCCAAGCTGGGTTATCTCGCGATTGCCCCGCAGTTGTATGCGCGTCAGGGCGACGTATCGGCGATGACCGACTACAAGCAGATCTTCAGTGAAGTCGTGAGCAAGGTACCTGACCAGCAAGTATTGGCGGATCTGGATGCGACGGCCGACTGGGCGGTGAAGTCCAGCAAGGGTAATCGGGCAGCGCTCGGCATCACAGGATTTTGCTGGGGGGGACGCATCACCTGGCTATACGCGGCGCACAATCCAGATCTCAAGGCAGCGGTTGCCTGGTACGGGCGACTGACCGGCGAGGCGAGCGCACTGCAGCCACGGCAGCCGCTGGAACTGGCTGCATCGCTGAAGGCCCCGGTGCTCGGACTGTACGGAGGCAAAGATCAGGGTATCCCGGTCAGCGATATCGAAAGCATGCGCGCTGCGCTTGCGGCTGCGCATCAACCCTCGCGTTTCATCGTCTACCCGGACGCGCCGCATGGCTTTCTCGCCGACTACCGTGCCAGTTACCGGGAGGTCGACGCGAAAGCGGGGTGGAGTGAGTGTCTCGCCTGGTTGCGCAGCCACGGCGTCGGTTGACGGGCTAAAAGCGCCAAGAGATTCCGGCTGAGGGTATCAGCGGCAGCCAATTGCGATACTCCCGATCGAGCTGGGTGATGTTGTCCGTCGAATCCGCCTCGATATCCACGCAGCAGCGATTGCGGCGATCGAGCGCGTTGGTCACCTCGGCAAAGGTGTAGAGCCTGCCGCGTTTAACGTTGAATTCACGCGATACCCGTACGTCCACGCTCGCGTAGTTCGGAAAGCGCTTGCTGTTGCGTTCACCCAGTTGAACCACACCCTGTCCGTTTGCATCGATGCTCACTGGCGTCACCGGCCAGCCGGTGTGCAGCGCGCCAACCAGCGTCGCCTGCCATCCGCCGCGGGTCCAGGTGACGCCGCCATTGAGCGCGTGGGTCTGGTCCCAGCTGCGTCTGATCATACGACCGTCGATGCGGTCTCGCACCCGCGACCACGAGTAGTTGATCCAACTGCTCCACGGGCCCTCGTCTTTGCGCGAGAACAGCCAGTCCAAACCTTCCGCAGTTGCCTTGGAGGGCGCGATTAGCGTGCGGTCCCAGCGCAATTCCGGCGCCAGTGACAACGGATCGAAGAGACTCTCATAGCGTGGTTGCAGATGACGGTACTGTTTTCGATAGAGCTCAATGCGGGTCGAGGTCCCGTGACCCAATTCATGCTCCAGAGCGATGATGGCGTGGTCTGCATACTGCGCACGATGGAACTCGTCGACGCCATCCTCGACTTGCAGGTCACCGATGCCCTGATACTGCTGGTAGCGGCCCCAACTGGCGCGCAGTCTGGTGTCCGGGCTCAATTTCCAAAGCAGGTTCAGACGCGGTGCCAGTTCATCGTCTGGATCCGGCCCATAAGTCTCCCGATCCCAGCGCAACCCGGCCTCGACCGTGAGCTCATCGCCAACTTGGGTTCGGCTGGTGATGTAGCTCGAGTAGTGCTGGCCTGAGGGTTTAGGCGCCAGCGTCCTGCTGATTTGCTGCGGAGAGCTCAGCGGGAACGGATAGCCAGCGGCGAAATCTACTTGTCCCGTGTAGGCGTAGATCGCTGACATTGCACGTGCTTCCATGCCGAAGCGATGCAGCCAGCGCCCGTCCCTCAATGTTGCATCCAGTTTGAGACCTGATACGTGGTAGTCGCGCGTGTCGTCGAATTGGCCGACCCGTCTCCCTGGCTCGTCAACCGTTCCGTCACGTTCGGCCGAGACGTCCGTGTAGGAGATCAGCGCGCGGGTCTGCAGGCGCGGCGACCAATCATGCTCCAGTGTTGCCCAGAAATAGGCGTTTTCATAACGGGCATCGGCCGACTCTGTGCCTGCAGCGTTCGATACTGTGGCCTTGTCGTTAGCCAGCAAGGCGTGCATTGAACCGCGGGTCTGGTCAGAAAAGTCGTAGTCGATCCGCACGAAGCCGTCTGAATAGTTCGATTCTCCGAGATCGGAGTCCACGATGTCGCCGATCTCATCGAGATTGCTGCGGCGGACAGATGCAAGCCAACGACCATGCCCGTCGGCAAATTGCCGCGACAGCACGGCGTTGGCATGAAACAAGCTCAGCCCGAGTTCAGTCAATGCCGGCGTGTCGGGTCGAATCGAACGAGCATCGACGATCGCGCTCATCCGGTCTCCATACTCGGCCGTGTAACCACCCGAATACACATCCATGCGCTCCACGATCCGCTCATCCAGTACGCTCGACGGGCTCTGCAGTAGACGCAGATGGAAAGGTTCATAGAGTGGCAGGCCGTCGAAAATCACCTGAGTTTCGGCTGTGTCGCCGCCGCGCATGTGGGCGAGTCCGGAGACCCCGTTACTGGCCGCACCCGGTAGACGATGTATGGCTTTGAGCGGATCCTCTGCGAAACGCGGCAGCGCATCGATATCCGTCTGGGTAAAAGTCGCCGTATCGCTCGAGCTGCTCGATTCCAGTGTGTAGCGGCTGGCGCTCACCACCACGACCTCGAGCGGAGTCGAGGCGCTTGCCGTTGCCGCCACCGCAGTGGCAGCGGCGGGCTGCGCCGGTTTGCTGGTTGGCGCTTGTGCTGCAACCATGATCGTATAGACCCCGGCTCCCACGGGCTGCACTCTGAGTCCGTGCTGAGCGAGTATTTCCTCGAGGGCGTGCAGTGGATCCCTGGACCGCGGCTCACGTAGTACGCGCAAGTCTGGTGGAACGGTTTCAGCGCTGAAAATCAATTGCGTGCCGTGCGCAGAGAATTCACGCAAAACTTCCGCCAGCGGTCGTCCCGCATAGCCTGCAGCACCGCTCACCGACGGCCAGCCGAGGACCAGCGATAGCAGCAGCTCGGCGAGGGTGCGCGATCCCGGTCGGATTGGCGAAGATCGGTGGTGGCAGGCGAGAGGCATGATTCCCTGATGCCCATGTGTCGGCATGGGCCCGGAATCTTATCCCACTGGCGGGGGCGAGCCTATCGCAGCAAACGCTTGCTCAGGGTGCGGTTACGTCGACACGAATCTGTCCATCGGTCCGCGACGGCCGCAGCGTGGTCGAACTGAGCACGGCGTCGATCGAGCTGTCAGGACTGAGTCCGGCGATCGAACCGTTCAGCGTAACGGAATGTGCGCGCCGCGCCGCCTCGGGTGAGGCGTAGACCACCGTCCGCCCGGTTTCACGGGCAGCCCATGTCAGGAAGGAATCGACGGACTTGCCCTCGATGTTGAATGGCGGCGTGACTGACCCGATCCAGCTCCAGGTGTTGCTATTGGCGGCAATGGAATCACGATGTACCTGTTGATCGCGGACGGTCAATTGTTCGCCTGCCGTGGCCACCACGTCGTGTCCAGCGATCGCGATGGCCACTTGCCCTTCGCGAACCGCAACTTGCAATCCGACGTCGCTGAGGCGGGCCTGATATTGCGTGCCAAGATGACGTACGGTGCCTGCGGTCGTTGCGACCTCGAGGCTTGCAACGGAGTCACCGTGAGAGCCCCCGGAATCCACATACACAGCGCCCTGCGCAAGCGAAGCCCGACTACCGGACTCGAACGCAAGCACGGTGTTCTCGTCGAGACGTATCCCGAGACCATCCGGCAACTTGACGGCGATTCGTCCGCCCGTGCCGGTGCGCAGCCGATCACCGCGGTGGATCGGCACCGCCGCAGACGCGGGATGCCAACCATCCTGATCGCGATTTTGCACGCTGACCGTGCCTTCCATGCGCTCGATCGAAGCAACTTGAACCGCGGGTGCAAGGTACATTGGTCGCGTTATCCAGAGCCCCACTGCAGCCGTGGCGACGGCCGCAGCCACCGACCAGCGGCCGATAGAGCTGCGCCGCTTGCGAGCCGCGACGGTGGCCTGCCATTCCTCAGCAACCGCCGCACGTACGCTGGCCAAAGCAGCGCCAGACGGCTGTGCCCGCGTTCCGCTCGCACGTAGCAGTGCGGCTAGATCGGTATCTTGCGAGCAATCGCTGTCGATAGGTTGGTGTGTCATGAATTTCCCCTTTTATGCCCCAAGACCCGCCAGGACGTCAGCGGCAGATGCGCCAAAAACCGCCTCCAGACCTTCACGGAACGCGACTCTGGCGCGCGCTAGCAGCGACTGCGCAGCGGTCGACCCGATACCCAGGCGCTCGCCGATTTCCTCGACCGAGCGACCCTCGATGTATTTCCACTCCAATGCGTCGCCGTAGCGGTTCGGCAGCCGGTCCAGTACTGAGTGGACCAAGCGCTTGAGTTCGGCCCCGTCTGCCCTGCGCAGCGGATCATCGGCCGTCGGAGCTTCCACCGACTCCAGAGCCGCCCGTACCTCTTCGCTATCGTCGATCAGCAGCACATTGGATGTGTGACGCCGCTGTGATCTGACGTGATCGGCGATTTCCCTGCGACAGATCTGACATAACCAAGTGAACAACGATGAGTCTCCGCGCCAGTCGCCCAGCTTGCGCATGGCTTTGATCAGGGTGGCCTGCACTACATCCTGCGCGGCCGCTTCGTTACGTCCCACTCTTGGCAGCGCGAAGCGAAATACGCGGGGAAAGAAGTGCTCGAAAAAAGCAGTGAAAGCGCGCTCATCGCCCGCGAGCATCGCCTTTACCACCGCCTGTTCATCATCCATCTGAGTCATGCCCGCCATCGTTGGTACTGATTTAGACGTCTGGACGAGAGCAAATCAATCGGAGCCGTCCCGGTGAATGGCGCTGGCAACGGCAGCGAGACGTCGCAAACGCATGAAATACCGAAGAATTTTTTTAAAAGAAAAATTTCCGATTGATTTGCGGTGTGCCAACCGTCTAACGCCACGACGACGGAATAAAAACGAAACTGGAAACTGGAGACGGTATTGAACATCGAATCCGCCCATACAGGAACTGGCAGCCTCGGCCGCCCTGTGGGTAGACCGACACGACCCGCGGACGCCGGCCGTGACGAATTGGAGGCCTTCGTGCGTGCGGCATTTGCTCGCCAGCACGGCGCGGATGTACGGACGTTCATGCCGGAACTGCTGGGGTTTCGTAATCGGCTGGGTGAGCTCAACGGCGTGGTGGGCATGCGTTCGGCAGCCGCCGAGCGTCTTTATTTAGAGCATTACCTTGATGAGCCCATCGAGACTGCACTCGCGCGGATTGTCGGTCAGAGCGTGTCGCGAGCCACAATCGTCGAGATCGGCAATCTCGCCGGCGGAAATTGTCGCGCTGCCATGCGCATCGTGTCGGTACTGCCGGATTACCTGATCGCACGCGATTTCCAGTGGATCGTTTTTACTGCGACCGATGCCGTGCAGCGCATCCTGGCGCGAATCGATGCGCCGCTGGTCGAACTCGCAAGTGCTGACGCTGGTCGAGTCGCCAGTGCGGCGGATCGATGGGGAGCCTATTACCGAACCAATCCTCGGGTGTTCGCGGGTCGTCTCGCCGATGCCCATAAAGTCTCCGGATTGCATCATGACTGAGTCCGCTACCGGCATGATCGCCCGAGCGTTGGCAGATGCGCCTACCGCAGCTTGCGCCCTCGACGATGGCAGTCGGAGCCTCAGTTACGGGGAGCTCGCGCTTCGCGTGGCCGATGAGGTCGACTGGCTGAAGTCCAGTGGCGCCGAGCGCTTTGCCTTGCTTGCTGAAAACGGTGCGGGCTGGGTGATTACGGATCTGGCGCTGCATCTGGCAGGGTGCCTCTCGGTGCCGCTGCCCGCTTATTTCACCGACTCGCAACTCCAGCATGCGCTGCAGGACGCCCAACTTGATGGTCTGCTCAGCGATGACCCGCAGCGGGTGGCGCGTCTCGGTAATGACTGGCGATGCCGTGGACGCTCAGCAGCCTCAGGTCTCCGGCTCTACACCCGCGCCTACGCGTTTGATTCAGGGCGCGCCGCGCCACGGGGCACGGCCAAGATCACTTACACCTCCGGTAGTACCGCGACACCTAAAGGCGTGTGCCTCTCCGCCGCGCATATCGAGGCGGTAGCCGCCTCGCTGGCCGAGGCAACCCGCGGACTGGCCATCGATCGACATCTGTGCGTATTACCACTGCCGACCCTGCTCGAGAATATCGGCGGTGTTTACGCGCCGTTGCTCGTCGGGGCGACCTGCTGCGTACCGCCTTCCCGTGACATCGGCATGTCCTATGGCGGACTCGATGCGCCGCGATTGCTGGCCGCCGTATCCGCCGCCCGACCGGCAAGCCTGATATTGGTACCCGAACTGCTGCTGATGTTGACCACCGCCGCCGAGCGCGGCTGGACAGTGCCCTCCAGTCTGCAATTCGTCGCGGTCGGTGGCGCGACGGTGGCGCCGTCCCTGCTGCAGCGCGCCGCCGCGGCCGCGTTGCCCGTCTACGAGGGTTATGGTCTCAGCGAATGCGCATCGGTGGTAGCCCTCAATACACCGAATGACCGGCGGCTCGGCAGCGTGGGCCGACCCTTGCCGCATGCGCGAGTGACGATCTCGAACTCCGGCGAGATTCTCGTCGCCGGCTCAGCCATGTTGGGCTACCTCGGATCCCCCGCCGCCGATCCGCAGGTGGAACTTGCAACCGGTGATCTCGGTGAGTTCGATGCCGATGGTTACCTGTATGTCCGAGGTCGTCGGCGCAACCTCTTCATCACCAGCCTCGGGCGCAACATCGCACCGGAGTGGATCGAACGAGAACTGGCAGCGCAGCTACCAAACCGTCCGTTCATCGTCGTCGGTGAGGCGCGACCCCATGTCAGCGCGTTGATCAGCGGGGTTCGCTCGGCAGACGACGTGACGCACCTCGACAGGGCGATCGCCGCCGCCAACGCCCGACTGCCCGACTACGCCCGTATTCGCGGCTGGATCGCGGTGGAAGAACCGTTCTCGACGGCAAACGGTCTGCTCACCGCCAACGGACGGGCTCGGCGCGAGTTGATCATCGCGCGTTACGCGGGCCTCATCGAACAACACTACCAGCATCAGGCGACCGCGCTGCCTGAGGAGACCGTATGAGCTTGCATGAACGACTTGGGCGCGAGACCGCCGACTCACGGGCCTGGCTGCTTGCCGCACCGGTCATCCAGCGCTGCCTGTCCGGCGACATCACGCGGAACTTATACCTCTCCTTCCTGACGCAGGCATACCACCACGTCCGCCATACCGTGCCCTTGATGATGGCAGTCGGGGCGAGGCTGGCCGACCGTCACGACTGGCTGCGCGGGGAGATCGTCCATTACGTCGAGGAAGAGTTTGGGCACGAGCAGTGGATCCTAAACGACATCGCGATCGCAGGCGGCGACCGGCACGCAGCCGCGTTGGCCGAGCCTGCGGTGGCTACCGACGCCATGGTTGCCTACGCCTACGACACAGTCATGCGCCGCAATCCCGTCGGTTTCTTCGGGATGGTCTACGTCTTGGAGGGTACCAGCGTGTCGCTGGCTCTGCAGGCGGCGGACAAAATCCAGAAGACGCTCGATCTGCCGGCGCAAGCGTTCACGTACCTGCGCAGTCATGGCGAGCTTGATCAGGAGCATGTGCATCACTTGGCCGGCATTCTCGAGCGCTTCAGTGACGAAGACGATCAACTTGCCGTGATTCGCTGCGCCAAGGCGATGTTCACACTCTATGGCGGAGTCTTCCGAAGCCTCGAGACGAGCTTCGTTCCAGTCATCGGAAAAAATGAATCTTTACCAACAAGGAGAATGGCATGAAAGCCAGTGAAGCGAAGGTCATGATCACCGGCGGAGCCGGTGGCATCGGTGGAGCCATTGCGGCAGAACTGCTGAAACGAGGTGCGAGTGTGCTGCTCGTCGACCGTGACGCTAGTGCGCTCCAGCGTATGGCAGACAGCTTCGCAAGCTACGGGGACCGCGTAGGTACGATCGCCGCAAATCTGACCGATGAATCAGACCGGCAGCGCATTTGTAGTGATGCCGCAAAGTGGCGCCGGGGAATCAACGTATTGGTCAACAACGCCGGAATCAATCATTTCGGCATGTTTGAGACGCAGCCAGATGCGCAGATCGATCTTGCCGTGGCAATCAATCTGCTCGCGCCGATGCACTTGTGCCGTGGACTACTGAGCCATCTCAAGAACCAGCCAGAGGCCTGCATCATGAACACCGGTTCTGTGTTTGGTTCGATCGGCTACCCGGGATACGCGGTCTATTCGGGGACCAAGTTCGCGGTGCGCGGCTTCACGGAAGCGCTGCGTCGGGAATTAACGGACAGCCGTGTGAAGGTGCACTACGTAGCACCCAGAGCGACGCGCACGGGAATCAACAGCTCGACCATCGAGCGTATGAATGCGGAACTTGGAGTGGCGATGGATCCGCCCGCGCTGGTGGCGAACGCGGTCTGCGACATGCTGGAGCAGGGACGACTCGAAGCCGTCCTCGGCTGGCCCGAGAAGATTTTTGCACGCCTCAACGGTCTGCTGCCCCGTGTGGTCGATGGTGCATTACGCAAGCAGTTGCCGGTGATCCGCCGTTACGCGGCCGAGATGCCGGGTACCAACCCATGAGTCTTATGAGGAGTGGTGACATGAAAAATCCATTGAAGACAGCGTTGGTGATCACGGCGCTTGGTGTGACCAGCAGCCTGTGTGCTGCCGAGCCGGCATTCGACGGGGAACTGGCGGCGATCCAGCAGTCCTGGGCTCAGATCAATTACCAGATGGCCGTGGGTGATCCGCGCAACAATGCGTTCGATTCTCTGGAGAAGCGCGCAGAGGCGTTTACCAAACGCAATCCCTCGCGAGCCGAGGCTTACATCTGGGAAGCCATCGTCGAGAGCAGCTACGCAGGCGCCAAGGGCGGGCTTGGGGCGCTCAGTCTATGCAAGGAGGCACGGGGTAACCTCGAAGCCGCGATGAAGATCGATCCAAACGCACTGAACGGATCGGCTTACACGAGCCTCGGTACGCTTTATTACAAAGTGCCAGGTTTCCCGCTCGGTTTCGGCGATCACGACAAGGCGGAGAAGCTGTTGCAGCAGGCATTGAAACTCAATCCGGACGGCATCGATCCGAATTTCTTTTACGGCGAGCTGCTGTATCAGGATGGGCACTACGGCAAAGCGCTGCAGTATCTCGACAAGGCGGCGAAGGCTGCGCCACGCGCCGGTCGCGAAGTTGCGGACAAGGGCCGACAGGCCGAAATTGCCGCACTGACTGCCAAGGTGAAAGCGAAAATGGGCTGAGCCCGTCAGGCCCGCTGCAGTTCACTCCACCCGAGTGACTGCAGCACCTGCATGAATTCGGCGCTGGGCTGCGCATCGATACGGACACGCTGGCCGCTGACCGGATGGTCGAAGGCCAGCCTCGTGCATGCCAGCAATAGTCGCTGCGAGCCGAACAGCTCGCGGAACAGCCGGTTGTGGCGCCCTTTGCCGTACGTGGAGTCGCCGATGATCGGGTGTGACACGTGAGCAAGGTGGCGGCGCAACTGGTGACGACGCCCGGTCAGTGGAGTCAATTCGACGAGTGCATAGCGTGAGGTGGGATAGCGGTCGACGCGATGGGGCAGCTCGCAGGTCGCCAGTGTGCGGTACAGCGTTCGGGATTCCCTCTCGCCGCTAGGGGTATCGCCAAGTAACGCATCGGGCACGGCAGCAAGCGGATGGTCAATCATTCCGGAGTCCGCTGGCCAACCGCGTACCACTGCCACATAGGTCTTGTCGACACCGCCGGCCGCAAACTGCGTCGACAGCGCGGCTGCGCAGGCGCGATCGAGACCGAAGGCGAGCGGACCGGAGGTGCCCTTGTCGAGCCGGTGCGTAGCATAAACACGTTGACCGAGTTGATTGCGAAGTATCTGTACGGCGAAGCGTCGTTCATGGCGATCGATCAGGGATCGATGCACCAGCAGTCCGCTTGGCTTGTGCACCACGACGATCTGGGCATCGCGATGCAGCAGCGGCAAGTGCTCCGGAGGTGCCGAGAAAGTATTCATCCAGCGGATTGCCCTATCGAAGCCTCGACGACGCGAAAGCCCGCCCGTGCGCGATCACGAAGTCACCGCGTCAGCGCCTGCCACCAACTTGCCACGACCACCAGCAGCGCGAGACCACCGCACAGCCATTGCGTGCCCCTCGTGATCGGGCTGCGCGTGGTCGCAAGCGCGGCGCCTGCTATCGCGCCCGCCAAAAATCCGGTCAGGTGGGCAAGCACGTCCGTGTTCTCGCCCGCTGCGCCCGTGAAGGCGAGCAGGAACACACCGGCCAGCAGCGGCGCCCAACGATAGGCCCAGCGCTCACCCGTGCCGCTGCGACGTCGCCACGAATAGGCGGCCAACAAGCCGAGAGTTGCAAAAACAGCCGTCGATGCACCGGCCGAGAAATGATCCACCGGCTGTATCCAGACGTTGACCAGATTGGCGAGCGTACCCGCAGCAAACACGGCGGCCAGCGTCACACCCGACCCCAGCAACTGAGCAGCGAGTAGCAAAAAGACCATGCCGAAACCAAGATTGCTGAGCAGGTGGCCGACATCGAAATGCAGCGTCAGCGCGGTGACTGCACGCCACCATTCCCCGCTTCGAACCAGCACGGTATCGACGGCACCCGCATCGAGCCAGTCGGTGGCCAGCGCCTTGCGGCCCGCCAGATAGCCAACGGCCAGCATCAGTGCACCGAAGAGGGCCGGTGCCAGCCAGGCATGGGCGTGGATCGCATCGACCTCGCGGTGGCGGTGCTTCGGTGGATTTTCACGTTCGTAGCCAGCCAGCTGACGTGTTGCATTGCCAATGTCAGCCGGGGCAACGAGCAGGCACCAAGTTCGCTCCTCATAGTTGTAGAGCAACTGCGAGGTGATCCCCATGGCCAGCAGCACGAACGAGCGCTCCTCGCAGGCGGCCCGCGATGTCGAACTGAAGATGACGGCAGGATCCACGCGCAGCCCTCCGGCCCTCAGCATGGTGACGAACTGCCAGACTTCAAGTGATCGGCCGTGATCACCTGTCAGGGGCAGAGCGCCCGATACAGGAATGGCAGGCTGACATCGAAACGGTAATCGATGCCGGAATGATTATCGTCGAATTCCTCATAGCGGTGTACAACCCGCGCCGAGTGCAGGGCCCGGCTCAGTTGGCGTGCACCGTAATGAATGTGGTACTGGTCACGCCAGCCGCAATCGATGAAAAGGCCACGCATCCGACGCAAGTTGCGGGCGTGACCGCGGACCATGTGCACCGGGTCATGGTCGAGCCAGCGTTGCCAGCGGTCGGCGATCAACTCGCCGGTGTCCAGATGAAACGGCACGCGAAATCCCAGCGGCGCCTTGGGGTCCGGATCGTAGGTCGCTGCCATGGCGATGTTCATCAAGGCATGACCCTCGCCCGCACTGTGTTTGTCCTTGGCCCAGTGCGCCGCAAGGAAGCGGCGGATCCGGCCGTCATCGCGACCCGCGCGCAGTGCGCGTTCCTGGCGGCCGAGCGGTAGTCCGCCTGCGCCAGCGCGCGCGGGGCGCCGATAGCGGGCGAGTTCGTCCAGCGTATTTGGCCAATCGCTGCGATAGAGCATGTCGAAGCCCGCGTCGCCCGAATGGTTGGCGATAGCTCCCCAATGGTGCGGGTACAGCATCGCATGCACCATCGCACCATAGCCGCCGGACGAGCGACCAAAACAGCCGCGGTGTTCACGTGCCGCGAGCGTGCGGAACTCCTGGTCGACGAACGGTACGATCTCATCGACCAGGTAATCGGCATAGCGGCCGATCGCCGTTGAATTGATGTATTGGTTGCCGCCAAACGCTGTGAAGCAATCCGGAAAAACAACGATCACCGGCCCCATTTTTTCTTCGCTCACCAGACGAGCCACGCGCTCGGCTACGTTCTCGCTGAAGGGGCGCCAGCCGACATGGGCAAGACCGCTGCTGGTGAATCCGGCCAGATCATACAGCACCGGAAAACGCCGGCCCCGTCCATGCGAAGCCGCGACATCGTACTGCTGCGGGAGCCACACCGCGAGCTGACGCGTGCAGGGATCGCCGAGCGGATTGTCGCCCAGCACCCGAGAGGTGTGTTCGAGCACCACCACGGTGCCCGCCGCGCGCACTGCGCGTTTACGTGTCATGGTCTGCGCCTAGGGTTTGACCGGTGGCAGTTCACGAATGCTCTGAGTCTGGCCGATACGCGCAGCCGCCGCGCGTAGACGGGGCAAATCGATGCGCAATGACTCATCGCGCGATTTTTCCGAGTATTCCCGACTGGTGCCGATCGCGGCAACGATTTTTCCTGCGGTGTTGTAGACAGGCACGGCAATTCCAGCGAAATGCAGGTGGAACTCACGTTCGATATAGCAATAGCCATCGGTCCTTGCCTGCTGGATGACCGCGAGTAGTTTGCGCGTATCCGTCACCGAAAACTCCGTCTCGAAGCCGCTCTCCCGCTGTGCCAGCCACAGTTCGATTTCTGGATCTGATAGGCCGCTCAACAACATACGACCGAGCGCTGAAGCTTGGGCCGGCCATTTGAGGCCGGTAGCATGCCACCAGGACGCGCGCCAAGGTGATTCCATGACTCTGCGGGCGAATGCAGCGCGTGAATCGGCACGCGCGACCACGGTTGAATCGGCAACAGCAATCCCCTCGGTCTCCAGTGCATCGGGGCTGCATTTGAGCGTGCAGACACTGTACTTGCCATTCAGCACGGCCATCACGCACGGCCATCCGGTCAGGTCAGCCACGTGCTGGATCAATGGAGCGACGTCATCCATCAGTTTGAAAGAACCGAGAAAGTCATGGCCGAAATCCAGTACGCGCGGACTGAGTCCATAGCCGCGTCCCACCGGCTGCAGATAACCAACGTGTTCGAGTGTCAGTACCAAACGCCGTGCTGCTGCACGTGAGAGGCCTGCGCGGGCCGCGATGCGCGCAAGGCTCAGGGATGGCGTCGCATCGCTGAAGACACGCAGCACCGACAGGCCGCGTGCAAGCGATTGCACATAGTCGCGGGAGTCTTCGAAGCCTGGATTGCTTGTCTTATTCATGGTGGCTCGGGTCCGGTGTGTCAGGTGAGAGAGACCGGCGGCAGCGTGCGGGCGGGCAGGCCCCGGCCGATCTGCTTTGCCGTGCTCATTAGATTGGGCAGTACGTCGTTGAGCATTTCGAAACGCAGTCTGGTCAGGGTCTGCTCGACCGACTGGCCGAGTGAATGATGGGCGCCGAGCGCCGCCACGACGCGCCCGCGATGGTCCCGGATCGGGACCGCGATGGCGCACATACTCCCGTCGACTTGCTGCTCGACGTAGGCGTAGCCTTCATCACGGGCACTCTGAATGGTCCATCTCAGCGCATCGCGATCGGTGATGGTCAGCGGCGTGTATTGTTGGAATTCTGTTTTCGACAACCACGTTTCGAGATCGGTCGCGGAAAGTCCGGTCAGCAGGGCGCGGCCCAGTGCCGAGACGTGGCAGGGCACACGCAAGCCGATGCCGGGGGCCCAGTCCCAATCGCCGATGCGCTCGACCAGTGAGCGGATCAGGCAAACCATCTCAGCGCCATCCAGTACGCCCAGCGCGACATTGCGACCGATGCGTTTGGCCAGATCCTGCATGGGCGGGAACAGGATGTCGGTGACGCCCCAGCTATGCAGGAAACTGTTGCCCAGCGCGAGGATCTTCAAGCTGAGCCCATATTCCTTGCCGTCTTGCCGCAGGTAACCGAGGTGTACCAGCGTCAGCACCAGCCGCCGTGCTGCCGCGCGGGAGAGGCCCGAGCGTGCAGCGATGGACGCGAGACTCTGGGTCGGGGCGTCGGGGCCGAACGTGCCCAGCACCAACATGCCGCGCGCCAGCGACTGGACGTAGTCCCGCGAATGTTCGAATTCGCTCGCGCTATCCATCGATCCTGTCGTCCTTGCGATTACGCAATAGGTGTGCCAACGGCCAAGCCGCGTTACGTACTAATCTTCCCACAGAGCGGAACAGATGTGCGCAATGCGCCGGAAAGGGCGCAGTGCGCACAGTTGATTTGGGTCGTTGGGCTGCCCGGCAGTACACTGGCCGTCGGCCCGCAGCCTTGCGCGGCGGATGGCCGCTCCGATCTCAGATCGCAGTCCGCAGGGGGAGTTCCGGGCTTGAGTGTCGAACGTAAGTCCGTGTTGCACAGTTGGGCGGTGCAATCGCAATGGAACGCGCCTACCGTGGTCGGTGGGAGCGGGTCCTACCTCCACCTGGCCGACGGCCGACGCATCTTGGATTTCAGCAGCCTCGCCGAGTGCAGCAACCTGGGTCATCAGCATCCCCGGGTGGTGGCGGCGATCCAGCGGCAGGCAGCCGAACTGTGTTTCGTCACCAACGCCTGGGGTGCGCAGCCACGCGCCGATCTGGCCGCGCGACTCCTCGAACTCTCCGGTTTCGAGGGCGGGCGGGTTTTTTTCACGCTCGGTGGTGCCGATGCAAACGAGAACGCGGTGAAAATCGCGCGGCAGGCGAGCGGTCGTCCCCGCGGCACCGTGATCACCCGCGATCGTTCGTACCATGGCTCGACTTACCTTGCGATGGCCCTCTCCGGCGATGCGCGTACCCGCGCTCAGGTCGATCCTATGGCGCTCGGTGTCAGTCATGTCGACCCGCCGTACGCCTACCGCTGCCCGTTCGGCAGTGGCGACGCCGTCGAGTGCGGCGAACTCGCCGCTGCGGCTGTCGGCGAGCGCATCGATGAACTCGGTGCTGACCACGTCGCTGCCGTAATGATGGAGGCGAATGCCGGTTCCAATGGCATCGTCGCGCCTGATTCCTACTGGCCGGCCTTGCGTCGCGAGACGGCAGCGCGCGGTATTGCCTTGATTGCCGACGAAGTGATGAGCGGCTTCGGCAGATGCGGCGAGTGGTTTGCGTGGCAGCGGCACGGCGAGGCTGGCCGGCCCGACCTGATGACGCTGGCCAAGGGGCTGACCGGCGCCATGGCTCCGCTGGGTGCGGTGGTGCTCTCGCGCGCCATCGCGGCACGCCTCGAGGAGCAGATGCTGTACGCCGGGCTGACCTACTGCGGGCACCCGCTGTCATGTGCAGCCGGCCTCGCCGCGCTGGATGCCTACCACGTTGAACGCTTGATCGAACGCTCGCGGTCGCTCGGTCCAGTGCTCAAGGCGGCGCTCGAGCGTCTGCGCGACCGCCACCCCGTGATCGGTGATGTACGCGGCGGTCATGGGCTGTTTGCGGTTCTGGAACTGGTCGCGGATCGCATCACGCGTCAACCGCTGGCGCCCTGGCCGCAGTCACCGCCTGCTCTCAGGGCATTAGTCGATGCCGGTCTGGAGGAGGGCGTGTCATTCGGCACCCGGGGTAACCTGATCCTGATTGCGCCGCCGTTGATCATCGATGAAGCGGACCTCGCTCACGGTCTGGCAGTACTCGACCGTCTGCTCGTTCGTTTTTTCCCGCCGCCTGCGAGGATCTGAACATGAGTTTTCGGTTGACCTACGCGACGATGTTCAATCCGCCGGAGAGCATGCACGAGAGTTTCGAGGTCGCGCTCGCTCACGTCACCGCTGGGCTCGGTGCGCCTCACGACCTCTACATCGATGGCCGGTCCCAAGTCACTGACCAGCGCATCGCGCGTGCCAGCCCGATCGATCGTGATTGCCACCTGGGTGAATTTCCGGTCGCAGCGCCCGGTGATGCGGTGGCTGCGATGGACGCCGCGCATGCCGCCTTCCCGGGTTGGCGCGCTACGCCGATTGCTGAACGGATGCGTGTTCTGCGCCGGGTGGCGGATGTCATCGAAGAGCGTGTCTACGCCATCGCCGCAGCTCTGGTGCTCGAAGTCGGCAAGAACCGCATGGAGGCCATCGGCGAAGCCCAGGAATGTGTGGACTTCTTCCGTCACTACGCCGACGACTTCGAGCGCCACGGCGGCTATGAGAACGAATTGCCGAACGATCCGTTGCCAGGTGTGACTTCGCGCAACCGCAGTGTGATGCGCCCCTACGGCGCGTGGGCGATCATCTCGCCGTTCAATTTTCCGATCGCGCTGGCCGCAGGACCCACCGCTGCGGCGCTCGCGACCGGCAATACCGTGGTGGTCAAGGGCTCGCCGGATACACCGTGGGCGGGACACCTGCTGGCCGAGTGCATACGCGACGCGGATTTGCCGCCGGGCGTGTTCAACTACCTCTCGGGCGCTGGCAGCGACGTGGGTGCAGCCATCATGGCTCACCCCCGGCTGGCGGGTCTGACTTTTACCGGCTCCGTTGCCGTGGGCATGCAACTGCTGCGGCAACTCGCCGCCGGGCCCTATCCACGTCCGTGCATTGCAGAGATGGGTGGTAAAAACCCCTGCATCGTGACTCGCCACGCCAACCTCGACGAGGCTGCGGCGGGTATCGTCCGTTCCGCCTTTGGCATGGGCGGTCAAAAGTGCTCCGCGCTGTCACGACTCTATGTAGATGCCGCCGTTGCCGACCAACTGCTCGCACGCCTGCAGACGCTGACCGAAGCGATCCGGATCGGTGATCCGCGGCGGCGTGAACACTGGCTGGGTCCGGTGATCAACGCGCGTGCTATGACCGCTTACGCTGATTGTTCAGCGCAATTGCGCCGTGCAGGCGCCCGCGTGCTGATCGGTGGCCAGCTGCTCGACGCAGGTGAGCTCGCCCGCGGGTTCTATGTTGCACCCACGCTTGCGGAGGCTCCGCTCGATCATCACCTCTGGCGTCATGAGATGTTTCTGCCCATCCTGATGATCCATCGCGTGCGCGACCGCGACGAGGCCATGCGGCTTGCCAACGATTCGGACGTCGGGCTGACCGCTGGCTTCTATGGCGCAGCGGATGAAGTGCCTTGGTTTCACGAGCACATCGAGGCCGGCGTGACCTACGCCAACCGGCCGCAGGGAGCCACGACTGGTGCCTGGCCCGGCTATCAGCCGTTCGGTGGCTGGAAAGGCTCGGGTTCCACGGGCAAGGCGATCGCCTCTTTTTATTACCTTGCGCAGTACATGCGCGAGCAGTCGCGGACGGTCGTTGAGTAAAGTCATGCCGTTACTCAGCATGCATGACGCCATGGCGCAGTTTGTCAGGGACGGCATGAGCGTCGCGCTGGAGGGTTTCACGCATCTGATTCCCTATGCTGCAGGTCACGAACTGATCCGGCAGGGTCGTCGCGACCTGCACTTGATTCGCATGACGCCCGATCTGCTCTACGATCAACTGATTGGGATGGGCTGCGCACGCAAGCTGACCTTCTCCTGGGGCGGCAATCCCGGTGTCGGTTCGCTACACCGGCTGCGCGATGCGGTAGAGCACGGCTGGCCTGTCCCACTGGAGCTCGATGAACACACGCATGCCGGCATGGCTGTCGCCTACTGCGCCGGCGCGTCGCATCTGCCGTTTGGGATGCTGCGCGGGTACATCGGCACGGATCTGGTGAGCGCCAATCCGCGCATACGATGCGTAGAGTGTCCTTACACGGGCGAGCAATTGACGACGGTACCGGCCCTCAATCCGGACGTCACGATCCTCCATGCCCAGCGGGCCGACCGCGCCGGCAACGTCGCGATCAATGGAATCGTCGGTGCACAGCGTGAGGCCGGGCTCGCTGCCGCAGTTCTCCTGGTGACGGTCGAGGAAATCGTCGATCAACTGCCGCCAGCGATGAATTCGATCGTACTGCCGCACTGGGTGGTGACGGCAGTGGTGCATTGTCCGGGTGGTGCCTACCCGGCCTACGCACAAGGCTGCTACGAGCGTGACAATGCCTTTTACCAAGCGTGGGATGGCATCGCGCGTGACCGCACGACTTTCAGTGCGTGGATGGAACGCCACGTGCTGGCCACGGCTGACCATCGCGCCTTTCTTGCCGGATTGAAGGTGGACACATGAGCCACTGGACTCGCGATGAAATGATGACGGTGGCGGCGGCACGCATGCTCTGGGATCGCTGCGTGTGTTTCGTGGGGATCGGTCTGCCGAGTGCAGCGTGCAACCTCGCTCGCCTCACCCATGCGCCGGACATCGTGCTGATCTATGAATCGGGCACCATCGGCACCCGACCCGGTGTGCTGCCCCTGTCGATCGGCGACGGCGAGCTTGCACAGACCGCGGCCTGCGTCGTGCCGCTGCCCGAGGTTTTCAGTCATTACCTGCAGGCCGGGCGCGTCGACGTGGGTTTCCTCGGTGCCGCGCAGATCGATCGCTATGCCAATCTGAACAGTACAGTGATCGGTCCGTATGACGCGCCCACCACGCGCTTGCCGGGTGCCGGTGGTGCCCCCGAGATCGCTGCGCACGCACGACAGACGTTCGTGGTGATGAAGGCCACGCCGCGCAGCTGCGTTGCCCAACTCGATTTCCGTACCAGCGCAGGATTTCTTGGCGGCGGGGACGAGCGCGAACGTTCCGCTGCCCGCGGCGCCGGTCCGCGCGCGGTGATCACCGACTTCGGTATCCTCACGCCCCATGAGATGAGCCGGGAGCTGCAGTTGACTGCACTGTTTCCCGGTGCCACTGTCGCGCAAGCGAAGGCTGCCGTGGGTTGGCCGCTGATCAGCGCTGCAAGCATCGAAGTGTTGGCCGAGCCGACGCCCAACGAGTTGCAGACGCTGCGTGACTTGCACTCCCGTACCCACACGGCCCACAGCCGCCCGATCGAGCTTCCCGTTTGAGCCGCGGGTCCACTTCAGGAGTTTCCATCGTGTCCAATCCCCACATCAAAACCGAGCTGCCTGGCCCGAAGGCCCGCGCGATGCTGGCGCGCGATGTAGAAGTCGCATCGCCATCCTACCCACGCGATTATCCATTCGTGATGTCTCACGGTCGGGGCACCGAAGCCTGGGACGTGGACGGCAATCGTTTCCTCGACTTCATGTCCGGAATCGCCGTGTGCTCAACCGGTCACGCGCATCCCACGGTGGTGGCTGCCGTGCAGGATGCCGCGGGACGCTTTCTGCACATCTCGAGTGATTACTGGCACGAGCAGATGACCGGCCTCAGCGAGCGACTGGCGCAGATCGCTCCAGTCGGTGAACCGGCGATGAGCTTTCTGTGCCAGTCGGGTACCGAGTCCGTGGAAGGTGCGATCAAGCTCGCACGGTACGTGACCGGGCGCCCCCGCTACATCGGCTTCCTCGGCAGTTTCCATGGCCGCACCATGGGCTCGCTGTCATTCACCTCCAGCAAGTACACCCAGCAGAAGGGCTTTGCCCCGACCATGCCCGGCGTCACGCACGTGCCGTACCCCAATCCCTACCGACCCCTGTTTGCGGGAGCAGATCAGGGCAAGGCGGTACTCGACTACATCCGCATGCTGTTCGAGCGTAACGTGCCGGCGTCGGAGGTTGCCGCGATCCTCGTCGAGCCGATTCAGGGCGAGGGGGGTTACCTCGTGCCGCCGGACGGGTTCCTCGCCGGGCTGCGGGCGTTGTGTGATGAGCATGGAATATTGCTGATCTTCGACGAAGTGCAGTCGGGTGTCGGACGCACCGGTCGCATGTATGCCTGCGAACACTGGGGGGTGCACCCGGACATCCTCACCTCGGCCAAGGGGCTGGGCTCGGGTCTGCCCATCGGGGCCGTGATCGCCAAGCGTCGCTTGATGGAGCAGTGGAAGCGTGGTGCCCATGGCAACACCTTTGGCGGCAATCCGCTGTCGTGCGCGGCAGCCAACGCGACCATCGATCTGGTGCGGGGTGGCTATGCCGCCAATGCCGCGCAGACTGGCGAGTATTTCATGGGCAAATTGCGCCAGATGATGGCGGACTATCCGTGCATCGGTGAGGTGCGCGGCAAAGGCCTCATGATCGGCATGGAGCTGATCGAAAGCGATGTCGACAGAACGCCAGCCCGCGCGTTGTGTGACCGCCTGGTCACGCGCGGTTACTACAATGGCTTGCTGCTGTTGGCCTGCGGCGTGAGCACGCTGCGTTTCATGCCGCCCTTGTGCGTGACTGCCGCGGAGATCGATGAAGCGGTGCAGATGCTGCGGGTCAGTCTCGATGAGGCGCTGGCAGGTAAGGGCGGCAATTGAGGGTGAGTCAGCGACTCCAGCGCGTCATTGCGTTGCATAAACCGAACCCGCCACGCTCGCGTGCTGGCGACCTTGCCCGCCGTCAGCTGCGGACGGATGTGAAGGAATCCCATGCACAGTGACAAGGAACTCGGGTTCTGGATGTCGACGGCTCTGGTGGTCGGCAACGTCATCGGCATGGGCATGTTCATGCTGCCGGCATCGCTCGCGCCGTACGGTTACAACGCGCTGATCGGCTGGGCCATCACCATCGCCGGTGTGGCACTCATGGCGCGTGTGTTTGCCCGTCTTGCGCGTGACTTTCCCAATGCAGACGGTCCCTACGCTTACATTCGTGATCACGTCGGGGAGTGGCCTGCCTTCATCGCGATATGGTGCTATTGGGTTTCGCTGTGGATCACCAACGCGGCCTTGGCGGTAGGCGTGATTGGCTATCTGGTCAAGGTGCTGCCCGGGTTGGGTTCCGTGCCACCCGCCCTATTGGCCTTGGCGCTCATCTGGTCGTTCGTCGGCGTTTGCCTGCTCGGTGCGCGCACCGGCGGCGGCGTACAGGTGGTCACCACCGTGCTCAAACTGCTGCCGATGCTGGTGATCGTCATGCTCGGAGTCTGGGTACTATTTGCCGACCCGGCAGCCTATACCCGCAATCCACCGACGACGCAACTCTCTTTACGTGACTTGGTTGCGGCATCGACGGTGGCGCTGTACGCGATGCTCGGCGTCGAGTCGGCTACGGTTCCCGCCGCCAAGGTGCGTGATCCGGCCCGCACGATCCCGCGGGCCACCATGGCTGGCACCCTGCTGGTTGCGGCCCTCTATGTACTGGTATCCACCGTGGTGATGATGCTGGTGCCACAGCAACAACTCGCGCAATCGAGCGCGCCGTTGGTTGATTTGCTGGATCGATATCTCGGTCAGGCCAATGGCCAGTGGCTAGCGTTCTTCGTGGTGGTCAGCGGTGCCGGCGCGCTCAATGGCTGGACCATGCTGGTCGGCGAATTGACGCGCAGCATGTCTGTGCACGGTGTGCTGCCAGCCCGATTCCAAGCAGTCAATCGTCGCGGTGCGCCGACGCTCGCCTTGGTCGTGACCGCCATCCTCGCCAGCGCCATGGTACTGATGAATTACAGCAAGTCGCTGGTGCAGGGCTTTACCTTCATGACGCTGGTGGTGACTGCGGCGACGCTGCCTCTCTACCTGCTCTGTGCTCTGTCACTGGTCAATCTCTGGCGAGGCGGCGGCAGTGAAGCACCCCGCGATCTGTTGATCCTCGGTGTACTGGGTGCGGCCTACTCGATATTCGCCTTCATTGGCATGGGCCGCGAGCCGTTCTTGTGGTCACTGGTGCTGGCGGCCGCGGGCGTGCCCTTGTATCTGTGGATGCGTCGACAGCCATCGCGCTGACTCATCGACCGTGCGAGCGGACTCTGGCCCTGAGCGTGGCGCAGCGTCCGCCTCAGCGCTTGAGGATGCGCTGCGCTGCGTTGCGACCACTGGTGCCGCTGATGCCACCGCCGCCATGCACGCCGCTACCGCAGAGGTACAACCCATCCACCGGGGTGCGGTGATCTGACCATCCCGGTATGGGCCGCATGAACAAGGCCTGGTCCAGTATCAACTGTCCGTGATTGAGGTCGCCTTCGGTCAGGCCCCAGGTCTGCTGCAGATCGAGCGGCGTAATGGAGCGGATCTCACGCACTGACTTGGGGAAGGCCGGAAAGTGGGCGCCCAACGTGTCGATCGCTAGACGCTCCAGCCCCGCCCGTTCGGTGTTCCAATCGCTGTGACGCAGTTGATAGGGCGCGAACTGAAAATGCATCGACACCACGTTACCCGCGGTGGTCACCTCGAGATACGGCGCCTTGGAGATCTCCCCGTACTTGGCAGCGTCATAGGCGCGTTCCAGATATTTGAGCCCGGGCGCCACGGCGACCGTACCGGCCGGAATACCGTGACTGCCGTCCGTGAGTGCATGGATCTTTGCGACGGACCCGCGCATCTTGATGGCACTGGCATGCCAGACGAATTCCGGCGGCAACTCCGGTGCACCGACCAGTTCCAGCAGCGTGTGCCGCGGGTCGGCTGACGAAATGACAGTCGCGGCCTTGATCTCCTCGCCGTTGGTCAGGCGTACGCCCCGCACCTGCTGGTGTTCCACCAAGATCTGTGCCACTGGAGTGCCGGTGCGAACGGTGCCCCCGGCGGTTTGAATCGATGCAAGCAACGCCGCCGTGACCGCACGGCCGTCGCCACTGCTGTGTCCGAGACCGCCGCGGTTGAGCCAGTTGTGCATCAGCGTGTAGCCCGTACCGGCGGACATGGAGCCGAGGGTCACGCCATGGATCGCCACCGCCGCAATCCCAGAACGCACCGCTTCCGACTCGAACCATTCTTCAGTGAATTCGACCGCTGACATCGACAGGCTGCGGATGACCCTGAACATGTCGCGGCGGCCGAGTCGACGCAGCTTCAGCGCGAGCTGCGCGAGCGGCAGCCCCTCGCCGAACATCGAGACGTTGGGCAGCCGGGGCATCGGCGTCTGGTAAGCGGAATCGATTAAGCCGGCCGCAGTATTCATGAAGGTCACGAACTCGGGCCAACGGGCCGCGTCGCGAGCTGACACGCGTCGTATGGCTTCGACCGATGCGGTATCCGCGAGCGAGCTGCCCAACTGCAGCAGTTGTCCTCCTGGCAGCGTGACTGCATAGGACCCCATGGTGCTGACCGGCAGCGAGAGTCCCAATTCGCGCAGAATGGCGGGCCGCAACTGTGCGCCTGCATGCAGAGCCGGCACCTCGATACCAGACTCGAGGGCCACCGTACCCAGCTGCCCGCCCGCCGATTCTCGACGTTCCAGCACGAGCACCTTGCGGCCAGCCTTGGCCAGATAGGCGCCCGCAACCAAGCCATTATGGCCAGCGCCGACGATGATGATGTCCGGCTGATTACTCATGGGCGGCTGCCTATCGCCAGTCTTTCAAGGCTTCGGTGGCGGCCAGCTTGCCCGCTGCGCCCATCACGCCGCCGCCCGGGTGTGCACCCGCCGCGCCGAAGTAATAGCCGGGCAGCGGCGTGCGGAAGTCCGCCCACTGCGCCGCGGGGCGCAGGAAGAACAACTGATGCAGCAGCAGCTCGCCGTGGAAGATATTGCCGCCGGTGATGCCAGCGATGCGCTCGATGTCCTTGGGCGTGATCACCTGCTTGCCGACGATCGCCCGCCGGATGTTCGGCGCGTACTGCTCGATGGTCGAGATCACCGTCTCGCCGAAGGCCTCTCGTTTTGCGTCGTCCCAACCGCCCTCGATGTCGTACGGCGCGTACTGCACGAAGCACGACATCACGTGATGCCCCGGTGGCGCCATATCACGATCGATCATCGACGGGATGATCATGTCGATGTAGGGGCGACGCGAGAACTGCCCGTATTTGGCCTCGTCGTAGGCGCGCTCGATGTAGTCTACGCTCGGGCTGATCGAAATCGCCCCGCGGTGCAGCGGCCCTTCGCCGGGCAGGCAAGTGAACTGCGGCAGTTCGGACAACGCGATGTTGACCTTGCCGGACGATCCCCGCACGCGGAAATTCCTGAGCGTCTCAGTGAATTCATCCGGAAAATGCTGGGCATCGACGAATTGCAGGAAAGTGCGTTTCGGATCGGCGGCGGAGAGCACCACGCGTGCGTTCAGTTCGTCGCCGTTTTCGAGAGCGACGCCGGCAGCACGGCCGCCTTTGACGATCACTTTTTGTACGGCGGCGTTGGTGCGGATCTCCACTCCGAGCGCGCGAGCGGCGCTCGCGATAGCAGCACTGACCCCGCCCGTGCCGTTCTTGGCAAAACCCCAGGCCCTGAATGCACCGTCGATCTCGCCCATGTAATGGTGCAGCAGGACATAGGCCGTTCCAGGGGAGCGCGGACCCAGAAACGTGCCGATGATGCCGCTCGCTGATTTGGTCGCCTTCAGCGGATCGAACTCGAACCACTCATCGAGCAGGTCCGCCGCTGACTGCGTGACCAGCTTCGCGATGCGGTGCAATTCCTTCTCGCTCAGGCTGGCACCGTACTGTCCGAACTTCATCATGCCCCGCAGGTCGCGCCAGCTGAGCGAGGACGGATCCGGCGGAACGAGTCCGATGATCGGCTTGATCGCCTTGGCGGCGCGCGCCATTACACGCGAATACTCGTCGGCTGCCTCGGCGTCGCGCGGTGAGTGACGATAGATTTCGCGGCGTGTGAGGTCGTGGTCATCCCAGCCCGCGAGGTAATCGCCATTGTCGAGCGGCGTGACCGTGCTCGGCAGTGGCAGGATCTTGAGTCCATGCCGCGGCAGTTGCAGATCACGGATGATTTCCGGCCGCAGCAGACTCACCACATAGGAAAATTCCGAAAACTTGTAGCCGGGGAAGATCTCTTCCGTGACCGAGGCGCCGCCGACGATGTGGCGCCGCTCGAGCACCACCACTTTTTTGCCGGCGCGCGCGAGATAGGCCGAGGCAACCAACCCATTGTGACCGCCGCCGATGACGATTGCGTCGTACTGTTGGCTGCTCATGGCGTGCCGCGCTCATGGGATGTCTGCTGCCGTACAAGCCATGGCTGCGCAAAAAGTGCAGCGCGATCTGCGGCGCGACGATCCGCGGCGGCTGCTGCCGCCAGCTGCGGCCTGTCGGCGCGCGCCGTCCGGCTGCGGAGGTGGCTCATTTGCGTTTCCACTCCGGATCGTAGAACGGCAACGCCACGACGGTGGCGGGCGCATGACGCCGGTGATGCTCGACCGTCACTTCGAGTTGCACTCGCGTACCAGGCTCGTAGTAAGGACGTTGCAGGTGGACCAGCGCGATGTATTTCTTGAGCACGGGTGACCAGCTGCTGGTCGATGCATAGCCGACCTGCCGTCCGTCCTGCAGGACGGGCAGACTGCCGCGTACCGCCATCGCCGGGATTTGTGGAGGCAGTCCCGCGGCTGCATACAGTTGCTCGAGGCCTTCCCATTCCACCTCGAGGCCTACCATCTTCCAGGCTGGACCCTCGCGGTGTTCACGCTCCAGCGCACGGCGTCCGACGAAATAGCCTTGCTTGTCGAGATTGACCGTCCAGCCGAGGCCCAATTCGTAGGGTGTCGACTTCTGACCCTCGATCCACGCGTGATTGGCCGAGGTGTAGTCGACGTCTGCCATGAAGAGTCCGGCTTCGACGCGCGCCATGTCCATCGCGAGGATGCCGCACGGGACGATGCCGTAGTCGGCGCCCGCTGCCATCAGCGCGTCCCAGATTGGCAAGGCATCTGCAGCATCGAGCCAAATCTCATAACCGAGATCGCCGGTGTAGCCCGTGCGGGAAATCGTCACCGGACGATTCGCAATGCGGTGCTGCGCCATGCGGAAGTATTTGATGCCGTCCACGGGCGTATCGCAGCAGCGGTTGAGTACGGCGCGCGACTTCGGACCCTGCAGGCTGAGCGCCGCGATCTGGTCGGTCTGTTCAGTGATCTTGACCTGCATGCCGACGGCGTTCATCGCGAGCCAACGCAGTGAGGGTTCCGCGGCAGTCATGCGGAAGCGTTGCTCATCGAGGCGTGTGATCGTGCCGTCGTCGAGCATCTTCCCGTCGTCATCACACCAGCCGGTGTAATAGACCTGCCCGATGGCCATGCGATGAATGTCGCGCGGCGTGATTCGATGCAGCAGACGCGCCGCATCGGGTCCCTCGACCAGGTATTTCATGAGCGGGGAGACGTCGATGAGCGCAGCGGCATCGCGTATCGCCCAGTACTCGCGGTCCAGTCCCAATTCGTAGGAACCCACCGTGATGTAACCGGCCCAGCGGCGCCAATTTTGCGGCAGACACAACGCTGCCACCCGTTCGTGGAAAGGCGAGCGCTTGAGTTTATAAAGTTCTGCGCCGCGCTCAGACATGGCCGCACTCGCCGGACTGGTGCACCCACAGAGCAGGGCAGATCAACATCGGCCGCTCGAGCATGCTCCGCCCCAGCGTTTGCAGATCAACTCCCTGATAGCCATGGCTCATGCGGCATGCTCATCGAAGGCCCGTATGGTTGCCACCGGGCGGTTGGTTTGCGAAGTGGCCGCCGTGCGGCCGACAAGGCCGCTACTATGCCGCAGACGCCCAGTGCTGCGCCATAGCCGGTCAGAGGCTGGCGCGCCCCGTCGTGAGCGGCCGCGGGGCCGAACTCAGCGCCGACCGCTCATCTCGATGAAGGTTAGGAACTCGCTGCGCGTGCGTGCGTCCGAACGGAACGCGCCCAGCATCTTCGACGTGATCATCGATACACCGCGTTTGTGGATGCCACGGGTGGTCATGCACTCGTGCGCCCCCTCGATCACCACGCCTACGCCCTTCGGCTTCAGCACGTCCTGAATGCAGCGGGCGATTTCAGCGGTCATTTTCTCCTGGACCTGGAATCGGCGCGCGAAGACCTCCACCACCCGAGCCAGCTTGCTGATGCCCACCACTTTGCCGTCCGGGAGATAGCCCACGTGGGCGCGGCCGATGATCGGCGCCATGTGATGCTCGCAATGTGATTCGTATTCGATATCACGCAAGACGATCATTTCGTCGTAGCCCGCCACTTCCTCGAACGTGCGGCGGAGGTATTCCTTGGGATCAATGCCATAACCCGAGAACCAATCCGAGTAGGCTTCCACGACCCGCTTCGGCGTGTCGAGCAGACCCTCTCGCTTCGGGTCCTCGCCAGCCCACTCCAGCAGGGTCCGAACCGCTGCCTCGGCATCGGTACGTGTGACGGTTTTCTTCTTGCTGGCCATGTGCTTGGACTCCGGCGCGATGCGTGAACTGTTTATGGAAGGTAGTGCAGGAACATTCTAGTCATCGTTTCGCAAGGCGCAGTCGTTTAGATCCACTGCGATCGGGCGTCCGGCCTCACCGGACGGCTCGGCTGCGGCGCCAATACACCAGCAGCGCATAGCCGGCCGCCATGCCGCCCAGATGGGCGAAGTGCGCCACCCCCTCGTTGTTTCCGGTCACGCCGAGATACAACTCGAGCAGGCCGTACAGCGTGACGAACAGCCAGGCCGGCATGGGGATGGGAGGAAACAGCAGCATCAGCTTACGCCGCGGATAGGCGAGGCCGTAGGCCAGCAGCAAACCGAATACGCCCCCAGATGCGCCCACCGTGGGAACCGGTGGCTTGCCGCCACCACCGAACACCAACAACTGCGCCAGTGCCGCACCGGCGACGCACACGAGGTAATACGTGAGGTAGCGGCGGGGGCCGAGCAGCCGTTCGATCTCACCGCCGAACATGTAGAGGGCGAACATGTTGAAGAACAGGTGATCGAACCCGCCGTGCATGAATCCGTAGGTCAGCAACTGCCATGGCATGAACGTAGGCGTGCCGGGGTATTCGCCCGTGGCAAAGGGCCATAGGGCAAACACCTCGACCAGCCGCTCCCCAAACGCGAGCTGGGCGAGGAACACGACGACGTTGATGACGATCAGGGTGCGGGTGATGGGGGCGTTTTGCAGCGACATCTCTGGATGCTAGCTGAATTGCCCGCTATGGCGGTGGCAGAACCGCTGAGACAAGAGACCTGAAGTATTGTGTAAACACAATGTATTGTATATTATTTAAACCATATGATTCATAACCGCATCGCATTGTTTCGCACCGAGTGCGGTCTTTCGCGCAAGGATCTGGCCGAACGGGTGCACGTCAACCCGCAGACCATCGGCTTTCTCGAGCGTGGCAGCTACAGCCCCAGCGTCGAATTGGCGCTGCGTCTGGCCGAGGTATTTGGAGTCGGGGTCGATGCCTTGTTCTCGCTAGAACCGTTTCCGTCGCTGGCCCAGCAACTGGGTGCCAGCACCGCGGCGACGGGCACTGCGGTAACCAGCAACGTGACCCATCTCGACGAGATCAAGACCACCCGCCCTCAGAAGCGCCGCACCGGCCAGTGAGCAGCGAAGTCAGTGAGCAGGAAAAAGTTATGACAGACGAAAGTAAAGCCAGCGCTCGTTACGTCACCGACCTCAAACGCGATCTGGCGGCTGCCAGGGCCGCGTTGGTCGAGTACAACCGAGATCATTACCTGCGCCTGCGTCCCGGCACGGCTCGCATATTGTCGGCCGCGTCGCTGCTGGCGCTGGCCGTCGGGTTGATACTCAAGCTGGTGCCGAGCGCTGACAGCGCCGCCGCTGGAAGTCTGCTCTCCGTACTGGGCATGGTCGGCGTCTGCGTGATGTTCGTTTGTACCTACGGGTTCATCGCCAACGCGCCGGATACCCAGATCGACGAGCGTGAATTGCAGGTGCGCAACGCCGCGTATTTCCGATCCTATCAATACGGGGTCTTTGCGATTTTCTTCGTCCTGATCGGTAGCGAAATCGCCGAGAAGATGTTCGACGTGCAGTTGTCGGCACTGCAGCTGCGGGAACTGCTCTCAGCCCTGTTCTTCAGCGCGTTGATCATGCCGGCGACCATCCTCGCCTGGCACGATTCCAGTAGCGAAGAGCATTGACCATGGCGTTCCAGATCGTGTCGGCTCATCAAAGGCGAGTTGTTCGAATCATCGCTCTGCTCGCCGCGCTGTGCTGTACGGCCGCGGCGACGCCAGCGCAGGGCGAGCGCCGTCTGGGCCGGCTCGCCTTCACGCCCTGCACGCTGGTTGCACCCGGCATGCCGATCAACGTGGCAGCGCAATGCGTGCGAATGCAAGTGCCCGAGAACCATGCCCAATCGGGCGGACGCAGCATCAGTCTCGCGATCGCATGGATACCCGCCGAGGCAAAAGCGCCCGCGCCGGACCCGGTATTCATGCTCGCTGGAGGACCTGGGCAGTCGGCATTGGAGTCGTTTCCGACGATCGCGCCGGCATTCCGTGAGATCCAGCGGCGGCACCACGTCATTCTCGTCGATCAGCGAGGCACAGGCGGGTCCAACCCACTCGTCTGCCGCGACGCCAAGGGGGCCAAGGCAGTCACCGACGGCAGCGAGACTGACGTCGAGGCAGCACAGCGCTTTGCGGCTGCCTGTCTGCGCAGTCTGGACGCCGACCCGCGCCATTACACGACGGCCGATGCCATCGCCGATCTCGAGGCGGTACGTGGTGCCCTCGGAGCGACGCAAGTCAATTTGGTCGGGATCTCATACGGCACGCGGGTCGCGCAGGAATACCTGCGACGTCATCCCGACCGGATCCGCAGTGTGGTCCTGGACGGAGTCGTTCCTCCGCAACTGATCCTCGGGGCTGAACATGCGCGCAACCTAGAAAATGCCGTGAACGCTCAATTCGCACGCTGTACGGCCGACCGTGCTTGCACCGCACGCTATGGATCCCCCCGACGTAATCTAGATCAGTTGCTGCAGGATCTGCGCAAGTCGCCCCGCAGTGTCGCGTTCCGTGATCCGGTCAGCAATCAAGTCCGGACCGATACGCTCACTGCAGAGACGGTCGCCGGTGTGGTGCGCCTGTACGCGTATGCACCCAATCTGTTCGCCATGCTGCCGAATACGCTCGCCGAGGCGAGTGATGGTCATCCCGAGATGCTGCTGGCCCAGGCTACGATGATGGAGAGTCTGCTCAACGAGCAGATCAATCACGGTCTGCAACTGTCGGTGATTTGCGCGGAGGATGAGCCGTTCCTCAAGTCCGATCCATCGGACGCCACCACTTTGATGGGCACGGCATTCGTGGACTTCATCAAAGCGCAGTGCGCGGTCTGGCCACGCGGTGACCTGCCTGCCGACTTCCATCAGCCGGTCCGCAGTAACAAGCCGGTGCTGTTGCTGTCGGGTGAATTCGATCCGGTCACGCCGCCCCGCTATGGCGAGCAAGTGGCGAGTACGCTGCCGAACGCGCGACATCTGACTCTGCGTGGCCAAGGCCACAATGTCATGGCCGCTGGTTGCGCACCGCGACTGATGGCCCAGTTCATCGACCGGGCCAGCGTGGCCGGGCTGGATGCGAAATGTCTGGACCAACTGATCGCGCCCCCGCTGTTCACCGGCGCGTACGGCTGGGAACCCTGACGGAGCGGACGAGTATGCAGTCATGATCGAGGCCGATAATCTCAGCAAGTCCTTTCAGGCCGGGCGCACCAGGGTACACGCCGTAGACGGGGTCAGCTTCCGGGCGCTGGATGGTGAAATCACCGGACTGCTCGGGCCGAACGGCGCGGGCAAGACCACCACGCTGCGCATGCTGTACACGCTGATGGCGCCGCAGTCGGGACGCGTGCTGGTGGATGGCGTGGATGCGGCAGCAGATCCTGCACGCGTGCGCGCCAACCTGGGCGTGTTACCCGATGCCCGCGGCATCTACAAGCGACTGACGGCGCGCGAGAACGTCGCCTACTTCGGACGCCTGCATGGACTCGATCCCGCCCTGATTGAGGCCCGCATCACGGGGCTGGCCACGGCGCTCGACATGAACGATTTTCTCGAGCGCCGTACGGAAGGTTTCTCGCAGGGACAACGCACCAAGACGGCCATCGCACGCGCCCTCGTGCACGACCCTCGCAACGTGATTCTGGACGAACCGACCAATGGACTGGATGTCATGACGACGCGGTCTCTGCGCCGCTTCCTGCTCGGCTTACGCGCGGAGGGCAGGTGCGTGCTGTTTTCAAGTCACATCATGCAAGAGGTTGCCCAGCTGTGCGATCGCATCGTCGTCATTGCCCGCGGCCGTGTGGTTGCCTCAGGGACGCCGGACGACATACGTGCGATGGCCGGTACCAGCAATCTGGAGGATGCGTTCGTCAAAGTCATCGGTACCGATGAAGGACTCTTCGCATGAACGCGCTGTGGACGGTATTCCGCAAAGAGCTGCTGGATGCAATGCGCGACCGGCGCATGGTCATGATGGCGATGGTGATCGGACCGCTGGCCGGACCGTTGATCCTCGCCGGCGTCAGTTTCTTTGGTGCCATGAAGCAGAAAGAGAAAATCGAGTCGGTACTGGAACTCCCGGTGATTGGCGCGCAACAGGCGCCGAATCTGATGGCGTGGCTGGAATCGCACAGCCTCAAGATCGTGGCGCCACCCTCGGACCCGGATGCGGCCGTCCGCAATCAGCAGCACGAGGTCATCCTGCGGGTGACTGACAGCTTTGCGGCCGACTGGCGGGCGGGGCGACCGGCGCAACTCGAGCTCATTTACGACAGTTCCCGTCCGCTGCAGACGGGGACGTCCATTGCGCGTTTGCGCAATCTGCTCGAGGCTTACGATCAGGAACTTGGCACGCTGCGACTGGTTGCGCGTGGGATTCACCCGGCGGTGGCCCGTCCGCTGCTGGTCGGTGCGCGCGACGTGGCGACGCCGCAATCGAAATTCGATTTTGCCCAGCAGTTGCTGCCGTACCTCTTGCTGCTGCTCGGTTTCATCGGCGGGATGCAGGTGGCCATCGACGCAACGGCCGGTGAGCGTGAGCGGCATTCCCTGGAGCCATTGCTCGCCACGCCCGCCTCCCGATCCGCGATCATCAGCGGCAAGATTCTGGCGACGGCCGTCTTCACCCTGTTGTCGCTGGTGGTAACGCTGCTGGCTTTCCGTCTCGTGTTCGGACTCCTGCCGACGGATAAGATCGACATGTCGATCGATCTGCCGTGGGGGACGCTCGCGCAGTTGCTGCTGGTCATACTGCCAATCGTGCTGCTGGGAGCCACCTTGCTGACCGCGCTGGCGGCCTTTGCCAAGAGTCACCGCGAGGCCCAGGGTTACCTGCCGCTGCTGACTTTCCTGCCCATGATTCCGACGCTCTTGCTGATGGTATCGCCGGTCAAAACCCAGCTGTGGATGCTGGCAGTGCCATTCCTCGGTCAGAACCAGCTGATTCTGAAGGTGCTGCGGGGCGAGTCGATCAGTCTGGTCGAGTGGCTCCTCAACCTCCTGTCCGGCCTGTTGATTGCCGGAATCCTGTGGCTTGTTGCGACGCGCCTGTATCATCGGGAGCAGCTCGCAGCGAGCAGCTGACAACGGGGTAGAGTAATGCGCATCGCAATCGTCGGGGCCGGCATGAGCGGACTGGCGACGGCGTTCTATCTCAAGCGTGCACGGCCCGACCTCGAACTGGTGATCTTCGAGTCTGAGGCGCAGGCGGGCGGCAAGCTGCACACCGAGAACGTACAGGGCTTCCTGTTCGAAGCCGGGGCGAACGGCTTTCTCACCAACAAGCCCGATTGTCTGCAACTGGTGCAGGACAGTGGCGCCGACCATCTGTTGCTGCCAAGCGCGGACGACGCTCGAAAACGCTACATCTTCGATGATCGCATGCACCGCATGCCCGACTCGCCGCCGTTGCTGCTGAAGTCGAGTCTGCTGACCTGGCCGCAGAAACTGCGGCTGGCCGGCGAAATATTCGTGCCGGCGCGCCGCGACGGCCACGATGAGAGTCTGCGCGAATTTGGCGATCGGCGTTTGGGCGCCGCATTCACCCGGATTTTCTTAGACGCCATGTCGGCCGGTGTGTACGGTTCGACTCCTGACCGGATCTCCGTCCAGGCCGCCTTTCCATTGGTGGTGGCGCTGGAGCGGGAACATGGCGGACTGTTCCGCGGCATGTTTGCGCGGCGGCGTCGGCAGGCGGGACCCGGTGGCGTGCTCACCAGCACGGTGGGTGGTATTGGCTCGCTGGTCGAATTCCTGCGGCATCGCATCGCAGCGCAATGGCGTTTCGACGAGCCGGTGCAGAACATCGTGCGCCAAGGGCACGGGTTTCGCATCGAGACTCGCTGCGGGGCTACCGACGTGGACCGAGTGGTGGTCTGCGCCACGTCATACGCCGCCGCCGACATGCTGCGTGGGCTCGATGCCGAACTCAGCGCACAACTCGCGGCCTTTGAATATTCGCCAATCGCTGTGGTCGGCTTCGGCTACCGCGCGCTCACCGAACCGCTCGATGGATTTGGCGTTCTCACCACCTCGGCCGCCCGCGCACAGGTGCTGGGTGTGTTGTGGGACAGCAGCATTTTTCACGATCGTGCGCCCGCGGGTGGCAAGATCCTGCGGGCCATGATCGGAGGTCAGCGCAGTCCGGAACTCGTGCGGCAGGATGACGCGGGGCTGATCCGCACCGCGCTGGACGGCATCGCGCAAACCATGGGCATTCGCCAGGCGCCCGACGTAAGCTACGTCAAGCGGTGGGACCGTGGTATCCCCAGCTATGCACCCGGACACGTGCGGCGTGTCGACGCGTTGTTCCAGCGCGCCGACCGCACGCCCGGTCTGTATCTCAACTGCAATGCATACCGCGGCATTGCCATGAATGACTGCGCGCGCAGCGGCCGGGTACTGGCCGAGCGCATTACCGGTGAATTGCCCCAGTGAGGCTGTGAGGAACTGATGTCACGCTACAAACCACATGCGATGGTGCCCACACCGAATCACGACGAGGCTGCCATGCAGGACTTCGTCCGCAGTTTGCGCGGGCATCTGGCAGCCAAGGTCATGCCCGGCACCTACGCTGCCTATCATGGCCGTGTCGAGCCCGCCTTCCGCAAGCGTCATGGGCGACCACCCAAGGATCAGCACGAAGTGCGCTCAGTGATGGAGGCCGATCCGTACTACCAGTTCTGGAGTGCCATGCAGCGGCGCAGCCAGGAACTGATGTGGGATACGGTGGCGGATTCGACGGAGCGCGAACTGCCGCAGCTGGTGCAGCGGGCGCGTCGGCTGTCCCGCAAGCCGAAGGGTACTTTGCGCCTCGATCCAAGCCTCGTGGTACCGCGCTATCACACGGCGGCGGACATTCATCTGCAGCCCGGCGGCTATCACACGGATTTCACCACGGACGATGTCGCGGCCGGCGCGATCTACGACCTCGGCGTCCACATCTATTTGAACGGTGCCCTCGGTCCCGAGAACAACGCGATGGGCATGCTCCTCACCCATTATTTCCGCGGACGCTGGCCACAGTTGCAGCCGCGCAGCATCCTCGACATGGGTTGCGCGATCGGTAACAGCACGCTCGAATGGGCCCGTGCCTTTCCGAAAGCGCACGTGTGCGGCATCGACGTGGCGGCTCCGGTGCTGCGCTACGCGCACGCGCGCGCGGAGGCGTTGGGCGTCAAGGCGCATTTCAGCCAACAGAATGCCGAGACGACCGATTTTGCAGCCGGGCAGTTCGACGTGATCGTCTCCCATATCGTTCTGCATGAGACGTCGCGATCAGCATTGACCAATATCCTGCGGGAAACCCATCGCCTGCTGAAGCCGGGTGGCGTCGCATTGCATCTCGAGATCCCGCGGGGCAGCAGTCCGCTCGAGAAATTCATGTTCAACTGGGAGACCTACAACAATAACGAAACGTTCGCCGGATTCATGACGGATATCGATCTGGTGGCTGAGGCAGGCCGTGCGGGATTCCCTGCGGGCAAGGCCGCACTCGACACCTATGCGCCGCCCATGACGTCGGAGCAGAAGAATTACTCTGCCGATTTCGCTTGGAAAATCCTGGTCCTGGAGAAATAGGCATGGCACGCAAGACGGCTGAAAAACCCCATCGCAAGAGCGTCGTGCGTAAGACATCTCGCAAGACAGCGACCGTGACGACTGCGACCAAGCCCGTTCGACTGGCGCGCGTCGCGCGTGGTAAGAAGCCGCAGTACTTCGCGGATCCCGCCGTCGACAAACTGCTGTCCATCGTCATGACGTTGGCAGGGGAGTTGTCAGTCACCCGCGACCGCCTCGATACAGTGGAGCGCTTGTTGTCGAAGAAGCGAGTCCTGTCGCCAGCGGACGTCGATGCATACCAGCCGGACGACGTTGCGGCAGGCGCGCGCGATGCGCGGCGCTCGGCCTATCTGGATCGCCTGCTGCGGGCGGTTCAGACGGAGCTCGAGGAACTCACCGGCAAGGGCATGCCGCAGTCGCAGGACGAGGTGATCGCGGCAGTCGCTGATTGAACCCCGATTACCAGGCGATGCCGTAGTCCTCGCCGTGGTTGCTGGATCCGCCCCACAGCGTGCCGTGAGTCTGATCGATCATGATGGCGTTGATCGGGCCGGAGGTGCGTGACTCGAATTCCATGCGGTAGCCGCGCTCCTGCAGCGCTTTGCGAACGTCATCCGGCAGTGAATCGTTCAGTACGATGCGACCGGGCTGAGATTCATGCCGGTCGAAGGAACTGCGCATCTGGTAGCTGTTGAAGTTGGCGGCCTCGGTCGCCTGCTGGGGTGTCATGCCAAACTCCTGCACATTGAGCAGAAACTGCAGCAGGTTCTGGTCCTGCGAGTCTCCGCCCTGTACGGCAAATGCAAGCCACGGTTTGCCATCCTTGAGTGCCATGCTGGGCGTCAGCGTCACCCGCGGTCGTTTGCCCGGTTCGAGCACGTTGAAGGGATTGCTCTGCGGGTCGAGCACGAACGACTGCAAGCGCTGACTGAGGCCGACACCGGTACGGCCGGCAATCGTCGCAGGAATCCACCCACCGCTCGGCGTCACGGCCACCAGCCAGCCTTGCGCATCCGCTGCGATCACGCTGGTCGTGCCACTCTGGAAGCCCTGTTTGAAATCCGCCAGCTGCGCAGTGCTGAGTTCCGGCGCCGCGCTCGAGTGCCGTGCGGTACGGCGCTGAGCTTCCAGCAATTCGCGGTAGGGGTTGCTGCCGCCCTGAAACGGGTACGGATCGCCGGGCCCGGCATCGATGTCGTTGCGATCATCCCGAATCGTGGCCGCCCGCTGCCGGGCGTACTCCTTCGACAGCAGCCCTTGGCGCGGTTCCTCCGGCGGAAAGTACGGATCACCGTAATAGAAGTCGCGGTCGGCGAACGCGAGGTTCATGCTCTGATATACGGTGTGGATGTAGCGCGCGCTGTTGTAGCCCATCGCTTTGAGGTCGAAGTGCTCCAGTATGTTGAGCGATTGCAGCATCGCGGGACCCTGGGTCCAAGTATCTAGTTTGTAGACATCGACGCCACGGTAGTTGACCGTCAACGGCTGCTCGATCAACGGCCGCCAGTTTGCGAGATCCTGCAGGGTGATCAGACCGCCTTGCTCCTGTGTGCCCCGCACGAACTCCTGAGCGATGTCGCCGCGGTAGAAGCGGTCATAGGCTGCCTGTATCGCGTCCTTGCGTGACTTGCCCGCCGCGCGTGCGGTGCGCTCGGCGTCCACCAGCTTGCGCAGCGTGGCGGCGAGGTCGGTCTGCCGGAAAATCTCGCCGGCCTGGGGTGCTTCTCGCACCGCGCCGGCATGCGGCAGCATGACCGCGCGCGAATACGGCCAGGCCTTGAGTTTCTCCTTGTTGCGCTCGATGTTGTCGGCGGTCTCCGCATCGATGGGATAGCCGTCGGCGAGCTCTATGGCGGGAGCGAGCACCTCTGCAAGCGACAGTGACCCGTACTCTGCGAGCATCAGCATCAGGCCACCGGGCGTGCCCGGTGTGACCGCCGCGAGCGGTCCATGCGCAGGAGGAAACTCCATGCCCTTGTTGCGGAAGAATTCCGGCGTCGCACCGGTCGGCGCGACCCCGAGGCCGTTGATCGCAACGACCTTTCGGGAGCGCGGGTCGTAGATGAGCGCTTGGGTCTCGCCGCCCCAGGACAGCACATCCCACATGGTCGAGGTCGCAGCGATCATCGCGCAGGCCGCATCCACGGCATTACCGCCTCGCTCGAACATCATCGCGCCGGCGGTCGCCGCAAGTGGCTTGCCGGTAATGGCCATCCATTTGCGCCCGTGCAGAGGGGGCTTCTGGGTCTTGGCGACTGACCGGGCAACCGTCGGAGAAACGGCCTGACCGAGCGCGGGGGGCGAAGATGACGTCATAGCGGCGATCACCATGCTGAGGGCCGCGATGAGGGCGGCGGGCGTAAATCGGGGGCTGCGCATCCGGCAAGGCTCCTTTCCATGCAGCGCGTGCAGTATGCTTCGCGCAGCGCTCCTCGCCAACACTGGATGGTTGCCATGACTCGATTGTCGCGCCTCACCCTTGCCCTGCTCATCGCGCCGTGGGCGTCCGTTGCCGGCGCCGCCATCGACAGCAAGACGCTGGACGCCGCCGCGCAGGCTCAATCCGCCCGCGTCGTTGCGTGGCGGCGCGACCTGCATCAGAACCCGGAGCTCAGCAACCGCGAGGTGCGCACTTCGCAGAAGGTCGCAGAGCATCTAAGGTCGCTGGGCCTAGAAGTCCAGACCGGGATTGCGCACACCGGCGTGGTGGCGGTGCTGCGTGGCGGTCGGCCGGGTCCGATCATCGGACTGCGCGCTGACATGGATGCCTTGCCGGTCACCGAACAGGTCGATCTCCCATTCAAGTCCAAAGCGACTGCCGAGTATCGTGGGCAGAAGGTCGGCGTCATGCATGCCTGTGGTCACGACGGCCACACCGCGATTCTGATGGGTGCGGCGCAGGCGCTGGCCGGGATGCGCAAAGAACTGCCCGGTACAGTGGTTTTTGTCTTTCAGCCTGCGGAAGAGGGGGCACCGGACGGTGAACGGGGCGGGGCCAAACTCATGCTGGAAGAGGGCGTGTTCAAGACCGCCAAACCCGAGGCGATGTTTGGTCTGCACCTGTTCTCCACGCAGAACGTCGGTCGGGTCGGTTACCGATCCGGACCGCTGATGGCAGCGTCAGATCGATTCCGCATCCTCGTTTCGGGGCGGCAGACTCACGGCGCCCGTCCTTGGGGCGGTGTGGATCCCATCGTCACTGCATCACAGATCGTGCTGGGTCTGCAGACCATCGTGAGCCGGCAGATCGACATCACGCGCTACCCGGCGGTGGTTACGGTCGGCGCGATCAAGGGTGGCATCCGCAACAATATCGTGCCGGATGAGGTCGAGATGGTCGGAACCTTTCGCACGTTCGATCCGGTCGTGCGTCAAGAGATCATCGACCGTATGACCCGCATCGCTACGCAGACCGCGGCTGCTGCGGGAGCCAAGGCAACCGTGGAGATTGCCACCGACAACAACCCTGTGGTGGTCAACGATCCACGTCTGACCGCCACGGCGCTGGCTTCACTGGAACGCACAGTCGGTAAGGACAAGATCGATCTCGTGCCCTATGTGACCGGTGCCGAAGACTTCGCCTACTTTGCCCAGACCGTGCCGAGTTTCTTTTATTTTGTCGGTGTGACCCCCGTCGGTCAGGACCCGGTGAGCGCGCCGAGCAATCACTCGCCGCTCTTTTTCGTGGACGAAGCTGCGTTGCAGGTCGGTTTGCGCTCGCTGCTGGGTGTGGCCGTCGATTACCTGCAGGGCGCCGGGAGCCGCTGATACTCGGGCCGCAGCCGGCGGCGGGGCGGCTCGTTTAAACCCACCGCCAGCGGATTGCATCTCAATCCGGCATGAGTCTTAGAACGCGACTGCTTCGCCGCCGGCGCACCGTTTACGGGCATTCCCGAATGGTCGCCGCGGGCGGATTGCGTGCAGGGTATCTGCAGTGACCGGTACGTCAGACGATGACCTCCAGCGTGCGCGCCAGCGTCTCGAAGAGCAGCGCCTCGTCGAGGCGGCGGCCGGCGGGTCGACCGCGGCGTTCGAGGTGCTCTATCGACTGCATGCAGGTCGCGTACACGGTCTGTGTCGCCGCATGACTCAGCACCGCGAGACGGCTGAGGATTGCACTCAGGACACCTTTCTGCAGGCGTGGCGGGCCTTGCCCGGTTTTCAGAACCGCTCGGCCTTCGGGACCTGGCTGCACACGATTGCAGTCAATACCGTGCTTGCGCGTCGGCGGCGCCTGGCGCCGCACGAAACGCAGACGCAGTCGCTGGACGAGGCGGCGTCCCTCATCGCCGACAGTGCGGCCCATGACCCTGCCGCGGCCCGCGATCTGGAAAGCGCGATTGCCACACTGCCACCCGGCGCGCGCGACGTTCTGGTGCTGGTGGCGATTTACGGATACGCGCATGAGGAAGCGGCACGGATGCTCGGCATCGCCGTCGGAACCAGTAAGGCGCAGTTGCATCGGGCCCGCCACTTGCTGGCAACGCGGCTCGCATATGAGGGAGTCTCCGCATGAATCAAGATGAAGCGGCGCCGGATCTCCCGATGCCCAATGCAGCGCTGGATCGGGCGCTCGCTACCCTGCCGCAGGAGATCGCGCCGCAGCGCGATCTCTGGGCCACGATCGCAGGCAGGCTCGAGCCGCGTCCCGACCCTACCGTGAGTCGACGCGGTTGGTTGGCACTGGCGGCCTCCGTGGTGTGCGTCGGGTTTCTGCTGCTGATCGTGCGTCTGCTGCAACCGTCTGCTGTCTCTGGGGTGCCGCCCGGCGCGACGCTGGGTAGCACACAGTCCGCCGTCTCGCCCGTGCTCGATCTCGAGGCGGCACCTTTCGGTCGTGGCGTGGTTCTCGATGCGGCCTACGTGCAGGCCCATCGCGATCTGTCGGCGCAGTTGCGCTCACGGCTGGCCCGTCTGCCACCGCAGACGCGTCGTACGGTCGAAGAGAACCTCGCGGTGATGCGCCACGCAGCAATGCAAATCAATACGGCGTTGGAGCAGCAACCGGGCGATCCCCTGCTCGAAGAACTGCTGCTCAAGGCCTATCAAGATGAACTCACGGTGATGTCCACCGTTTATGAATTGACCCGTACCGATGCTGATGCGGTGCTGGGCAACAGGAGGCTCGAACAGTTATGAACAAACCATTCACCCAACAAAACACCGCTGGAGCCATGACGAAAAAGTCATTTAATCCATCGCCGAGCACGCTTGCGCTGGCCGTCTTGCTGATGATCTCCTCAGCCTCCGGAGCAGGCACCCCCATCGACCGGACCGTGGCGATCGATCCGCTGGGTACGGTCGATGTTTCCAACGTGGCAGGCTCCGTGACAGTGACCGGCTGGGAGCGCAATGAAGTCGCGATCAGCGGCACGCTCGGCAAGGGTGTCGAACGGCTGGACGTCAACACTGACGGCAAAGCCACCCGTATCAAGGTGGTGTTGCCGTCCAACGCGATGAACGTCGAGGACACGGTGCTGAAGATCCAGGTGCCACGCAAGTCATCCCTCGCCGTCAACACCGTCAGCGCGGACGTCACCGTGCGCGATCTGACCGCATCCCAGCGCCTGCAGACCGTCAGCGGCGATGTGACCACCCAGATTGCGGCTGAAGCCGCGGAACTGCGTACGGTCAGCGGCGATATCGAGGTGACGGGCTCTGGGCCACGCGGCGTGCTTGAAATCGCCTCGGTGAGTGGCGACATCCGTGCCATGCGCGTGGCTGGTGAGGTGAATGTCACCAATGTCAGCGGCGACATGCTGCTCGGTCTCGGTGCCGTCAGCCGCTCGCGCATCCGCACGACCTCCGGCGACGTGACGATGGCTGCCGCGCTCGATCCGGGCGCACGGGTCGACATCGAGGGTACCAGCAGCGACATCAAATACGTATCCGTGGGCCCGGAGGGTGGGCAGTTCGATCTGGCAACCTTCAGCGGCGATGTCATCAGCTGCTTGGGTCCGCGCGCCGGCCAGACCGATCGCTCTGGCCGTGGCAGTTCGTTGCAGTTCTCGCACGGCCGCGCTTCCGCCCGTGTCCGCATCAAGTCGCTGAGTGGTGACATCAACGTCTGTGACAAGTAAGCGGATCCACCGAGTGGTGCGTTAACGAGTTGAGTTTGTGGCGTGGCTGGCGCAGGCTAGCCGATGGAACAAGCGCACGGCGGGAGCGGTTCGCTCGGTGAGGATTTTCGAACAGGGCAATGGGTGTGTCCGCCAACCAGTGATCTCGGGTCGCCGTCGATGCGGTTGCAGATGATGCGTTTACTGGCGATGCTGCTCTGGCTGCTGCTGACGGTTGGCAAGACAAATGCTGCCGAAGTCCGACAGCTGGACACGGATTACACCGACGGCAGCTATCGTGTCACGTTCGAAGCCGTACTCGATGCCCTACCGGAGAATGTCGCCAAGGTACTCACGGACTACCCGAGTTACGGGGCGCTCGATCCGCGTATCCGTAGCGTCGAGGTCCTCAAGACGTTGCCCGACGGGACGGTGCGGATTCGTACCGTGATCGACGTTTGCGCCGGGATTTTTTGCCGCTCGGTCAAACGCGTCGAGAACGTGCGTCACGGTGCCGGTGATCTGACCTCCACGGTGGTGCCTGAGCGCAGTGACATGCGCTACGGGCTCACGCATACCCAGTGGCACGCGCTCGACGGGCGTACGCTGGTGCGCTACGAAGCCCAGTTCAGTCCCGACTTCTGGGTGCCCGGATTCGTTCGCCAACGCTACGCCCTGCAGGAGCTTGCCGACTCAACGACCACTTTGTTTGACAACGTCGAGCGTGTTGCCCGTGGCCGATGACGCCCGCCCGGCAACGACCGCGGAGGCGCGTGCCGCCCAATTTGCGCCGGCGCTGCTGGCCTGGTTCGAGCAGCACGGCCGCAAGGACCTGCCATGGCAGCGCGATCCCACCGCGTACCGCGTCTGGATATCCGAGATCATGTTGCAGCAAACGCAGGTGGTCACCGTCATCGGATATTTCGAACGTTTCATGGCACGCTTTCCGAATGTGCGGTCGCTGGCATCTGCGCCCCTCGACGAAGTCCTGCATCTGTGGTCGGGCCTCGGTTACTACGCCCGAGCCCGCAACCTGCACCGCGCCGCACAACTGCTCATCGAGCGCCATGCCGGGGAGTTTCCCGCCACGCTGCCGACCGTGATGGAATTGCCCGGCATTGGACGCTCAACCGCGGCTGCGATACTGGCTTTGTGCCGCGGCGAGCGACACAGCATCTTGGACGGCAACGTCAAGCGTGTTCTGAGTCGCTATTTCGGTGTCGAGGGTCATCCCGGTGTGGCGGCCGTCGAGCAGCAACTCTGGCAATTGGCTGACATGTGTACGCCGCACGCGCGTGTGGCGGCTTATACCCAGGGCATCATGGATCTGGGTGCGACGCTGTGTGTCCGTGCCAAGCCCGACTGCGGCGCGTGTCCAGTGCAAGAGGCCTGCATTGCGCGACAGACTGGGCGTCAAGCAGAACTGCCGACGGCCCGGCCACGCGGCGTACGGCCGCAACGTAGCGTGTGGCTGGTGATGGCGGTCGCCGACGATTCATGTGTGCTGCTCGAACGTCGACCGCCGAGCGGAATCTGGGGTGGACTGTGGGCGTTACCCGAATTTGACACCGTGCAGGATGCCGAGCGTTGGGTGGTCAAACAACTCGGCGTGAATCGCAAGCCCGCGAAGAGCGAGCCGCTGCGGCATGCATTCACTCATTTCGATCTCGAGATACAACCGTTGGTGGTTGTGTGCGGGAAGCGCGCGGCTATGCTCGAGGACAGCGACCGCTTTCTCTGGTACGACCCGAAACAGCCGGCCAGCATAGGGCTGCCCAAACCGATCGCCACCCTGATCGCACGGTCAGCGGTCACGCCCACAGGAGCGCAATCATGAGCCAAGCCTGCGAGATTTCTGATTTCTCCCGCCGCTGGATATCCCTTGGTGCGCTGCTGATGCTGCTCGGTGTGATGCTCGGCGCGTTTGGCGCGCACCTGCTGCAAGCCCGCCTCGAGCCGCATGCGCTCGAGACGTTCCGCACCGGCGTGCTGTATCAGCAGCTGCATGCGCTGGGACTCATCCTGCTCGGCCTCGCCGGGCAGTGCACGGGCGAGTCACGCTGGCTGCGCCGGTCCGCCCGTATGATGCTGATGGGCGTGATCCTCTTCTGCGGTGCACTCTATCTTCTGGCCGGCGGTGCCCCGCGTTGGCTCGGCATGGTGGCCCCGCTCGGCGGACTGTCGTTCATCGCAGCATGGTGGATGCTGGCGATGCACGTGCGACGCAGTGTCCGGAAAAACGACTGATGCTCACTGGCGCGACGGTGCGGTTTGCGCCGGCATCACTCAGTGGGAGCGACGTACTCCTGCGGTTTGGCCGACCCACCGCCGAACAGGAATTTTTCCATCTCAGCCACCAGAAACTTTCGATTCTTGGGATCGATGGTAGACAGCCGGTATTCGTTGATCAGCATGGTCTGATGCCCGACCCACGCCCGCCAGGCTTCAGCGGAGATGGTGTCGTAAATGCGTTGCCCGAGTTCGCCGGGGTAGGGAATGCGCTCGAGGCCCGGCGCTTCGCGCTTTAGGTAAGCACATTGGACGGTACGCGGCATCATTGCACTCCAGTTGATGGAACTTTGTGATTAAGGGTGTGGGTCATCGCATGGCTACGGCAATGCGGTTCTATGCACGGTCGACGGCTCGTCCGGTGCCGCAGGTGTCCATCCTAACTGACGGGATCATCGGTCGCGCGATTCAGTCCAGCGCCTTGCGAGAGACCACGATGCCGTCGGCATCGACGTACACATGATCCCCTGGGTGGAACGTCACGCCCGCGAAACGAACGGCCACGTCACGCTCGCCTTCGCCGCGCTTTTGGCTGCGCAGCGGCATGGTGCCGAGCGCGCGTACCCCTAGGGCCATGCCATTGATCTCGCTGCTGTCGCGCAGGCAGCCGTAGATGATCACGCCTCGCCAGCCGTTTTTGACCGCGCTGGCACCGAGTTTGTCGCCAAGCAACGCAACACGGCGTGATCCGCCGCCGTCTACGACCAGTACCTTGCCCTCGCCGGGCGACTCCACCGCCTCGCGTACCCGCGAGTTGTCTTCGAAACAGCGGACCGTGCTGACTGCGCCCGAGAATGCCAATTCAGCGCCGTAGGCCTGGAAGATCGGTTCGCAGACCTGCAGGCTCTCACCATGGTCGTCACAGAGATCCGCCGTGCCTTTGGTGGTCGTCATGCCGTTGCCTCGCCCTGTCACCGGAGGCGCCAACCGCGCCGCGCAGCGAATTATACGCGGTGCACGAGGGGGAGCGTGGCTCTCCCGTCGGCAACGGCCGGATCGGCCGGCTTACTGGATGGTGATCTGGCGCGGCTGCGGCGGGACCACCACTTGCTTCGGCACATGGATGCGGATCACCCCATCCTGTCCATCGGCCCGGATGCCCTGCTCATCGATCTGCTCGGGCAGAGCGAAACGTCGAGCAAACGTGCCGTAAGAGCGCTCCATCCGGTGGACCTTCTCGCCTTCCGTGCGCTTCTCGAACTTGCGCTCGCCGCTGACGGTCAGAATGCTGTCCTGCACCGTGATGCTGACGTCCTCCTTGCGGACCTCGGGCAGTTCGACCTTGATCACGTATTCGTTTTCGGTCTCGCTGATATCCGCCACCGGAGCCCAGTCGTAGGACGACTGCGGCTGCGCGCCCGCACGTGCCGTGCGACGCAAACTGTCGGCCAGGAAGCGATCGAACACGTTGTCGAGGTCGCGGAACGGTTCCCACTGAATCATGCGCATTGCGGTTTTCCTCATCTTGGATCGGTGTCTCTGGGCGATTGCCTTGGCAATCGCTGCCTGCTTCCCTAGATGCGAACGACGCGCTGCGTTTCAAGGGTGCAAACAAAACGGCGCGACCGGTTGCCCAGTCGCGCCGCTGTATGACGGCTTGCGTGTTGCGCTTACGGGCGCTTGACGTAGACCTTGCACCAGCCGTTGGCGGTGACCATGCGACCGGCGAAGATGTTGCAGGCCAGACGCGCATCTCCCGCCTTGCCCTGCGCCTGCAGGCAGTTCCCGCACTTCTGGCCAGCCTTGAAGTTCGGGTTGGCCTTCACGTCGACCTTGCCCGCATCTTCGACGTAACCCAGCGCCTTGGCCTGCGCCTCCGTCGCATCGACGTTGGCAGCGGCTTCGGCACGGCTCAGCAGGGCTGTGGCCGGGACGACCGCGGCGCCGATGAGCGCGCCCTTGAGGATCGTGCGACGTGCAAATGTTTTCTCGGACATCGAATCTCTCCAGTATTTGGTGTGAGCCAGTATTCGCTTGAGGGCGGCAACAAAGACCGCGCGATTCTACGCTGCGCGGGTTCAGCGGTACATTCGACAAAGCAGAGGGTGCGGATGTTCCCGTCACTGCGGATTTTCGTTGATCGCCGACTGGGAATCTCTAAATAAGAATCATTCGCTTTTCTGTGGCGCCGTATACTGCGTGCCCGATCGCACACCCGCGCAAATCCGAGCACGTAGAATTGCCACGATGGACCAATCCCGACGCCACCGATTGAAGGCCGCAGTGGGCCTGGGCGTGAGCGTGGCGATCGGAGCGCTCGCGCTCTACGTGCTTTACCACACCTTCCAGCGCATCAGCCTCGGTGACGTGCTGGAGCAGATGCGTCAGGTGCCCGCTCGGCGCCTGTGGACTGCCGCGGCATGCGTGGCCGGCGCTTTCACCATGCTGGCCCTCAACGAAGTGATCTCCGTGCGGCACCTAAAGACCGGTGTGGGCGTGATTCGTCCGTTCATCACCGCGCTGATTGCCTTCCCGATCGGGCATGCGCTCGGTCAGGCCGTGCTCAGCGGCGGAGCCATGCGCTACCGCATGTATTCGCCGGCGGGTCTGTCGGCCATGGACGTCGGTGCGAGCGTGGTGCTGTGTAATCTGCCGTATGCACTCGTGTTCGGGTTGGCGCTGGATCTCTCACTGGTGTTCGCTGCCGATCAACTGGCACCGCTCTTTCGCACATCGGCTCATCTGCTCTTCACGCTCGGCTGCATCGGTCTGGTCAAGGATGCGGCGTATCTGTTGCTGGTGCTGTTTCGCCGCGCGCCGATTCGTATCGGCGGCTGGTCCTTCAATCTGCCGACACCTGCATTGACCGTGGTGCACTATCTGGTCGGCGCGCTGGACATCCTGTTGATTTCCTCCGTGCTCTACATATTGCTGCCGGACTCCCTCAAGATCGCCTACCTGCCGTTCCTCGCGGTATACCTCGCCAGTTCGCTTATCGGTGTGTTGAGCCACGTGCCCGCCGGTTTTGGTGTGCTCGAATCCATGCTGCTGCTGCTGCTGCCTGACGTACCGCCCGACCAGTTACTCGCGTCGGTGCTGCTTTATCGCGTCATTTACGAAGTGCTGCCCCTGCTGTGTGCGCTGGCGTTGTGGAGCATCTGGGAGTTCTTTGCGCGCGACGGCGTTCGCCTGCGTTGGTCACGGGACCGGCCCGCGCAAGCGCCGCAGGACTGAGGCGCTCAGCGTTTAGTCAGCGGACCCGACAGTCCGATCATCGCGAGCGCGGCCCGGGCGGCGGCGCGTCCACTGTCAAAGGCGGCCTCGACCCGCGGCGCCGTGCACCAGTCACCGCAGGCGACTGCAGCTATGTCTTCATCCGTGAGGCAGGGACGTCCGAGTGGTCGTTCAACCAGTGCGTGACGCCAGCGATGGCCTTCGAGATGCACCGGCTTCGGCAGAGTGATGCCCGTGGCAGCGCCGAATTCAGCGAGCAGCATTCCGGCAGCTTCACCTGTCCCGGCATTGAGGTTCTTTGCCGACCAGTCAGCCGACGCCTGCAGGACCCAGGCCTGCGGTCCCTTGGGACGTCCGGGCTTGGCGCTGTCACAGGCGGCCCAGCGCACGACACCGCCTGACCAGCGAAAGACATCGCTCTGCAACGGCAGCGGTGTCTCAAAGGCGGCCATGGCCGTCCAGCACGGTGCCATCCCAACCTCGAGCAACCGGCGAAAGCCGCGCCCGTGCTGGCTCAGCAGCGTCAATGCCCGCGGGGCCGGGACTGCCACCACGATGGCGTCGAACAACGTGGACTGGAGTCCTGCATCCGTCTGCAGTTCCCATCCACGCTGGCCCTTCAGCAATTCATGCACCGACACACCGGTCTTGATTTCGATGCCCCGGGTGAGGTTGCGCACCAGCGCACTCATGCCAGGTGCGCCGACGTGCCAGTCCTGCTGCGGTTGCGCTTCGATATTGCCGTCGACGCAAGTGCGCGGCTGCCACGCAGCGACCGTGCCGGACACCTGCGCCGAGGCCAGGAAGCGACTCATGCCAGCGTTGCGGACGGTGAAAAACTGCGCGCCGTGATCGAAGGCGAACGGTCCGACGCGTCGGGTCGCGAGCCGCCCGCCAAGTCCGCGTGATTTCTCGAATACCGTCACTTGGGCATCGCCACGTCGCAGTTCGGCGGCGCACGACAAGCCTGCAATGCCGGCGCCAATCACCGCGACATGGGTCTGATGCATGGTTGCAGCCTCTACAAAGGTTTCGGCACCAGGCGGACGTCCCGTAACAGCCGCTGCAGATCCCATTCCAACTGCCGTCGATCTGCTTCTAGACGCGAGCGCTCATAGCTCAGGTCGCGATACACACGCTCGATGCGCCGGCGCTGCGTGTCGTCGAGGTCCTTGTCCGATAACCGATTGCGGTACATCCGCATGTCGCTATCGATGGAGGCGAGCCGCGCATCGATTTCATAGAACTGACGCCCGACCCGCCAGCCGCGGACGAAGTCCGCCTCGCCGCTGCCTTCGCAGACTCCGGTGTAGGCAAGACCGTCCTGCCCGATACCGAAACCTCGTGCGGTGGTGCAGTAGTGAACCAGACCATCGCGACGACCGAATTCGTACTGCTGTGTATCGACCGTGATCGAATATTTGGCACAGGCCTCGCCATGGCTGCTGACACGATCAGGCCGAGCACCGTTCACACCATCGCTGAAGCCGATTTGGTACCAATCCTCGCCGCGGCATTGGCGTTCCGAAAGCGAAGCGCAGCCACTCAGGGCGAGCACCATGAGCGAACAGCACAGGGCAGAGCGCGTCCAAGTCGGCATGTCAGCCAATCTCCGCGAAGTGATTCCATCGGTCAAGCGTTCGCGCGTTGGATGGGACCTGGTCTGGTTTTTTCAAGTCGATCGGGGCCGAAACTGAGGTTACTCACCCGATGCGATCTTTGAGTCCGAAACGCACCATGACCCATGCCCCGAACGGGTGCGCGACCAGCATCAACACCACTAGAGTGAGCACCACTTGCCAGGTCGGTTGCCAGAAGGGACGGCTGACCAGCAGCAAACCGACCAGGCTGTCGAGCTGGTCGACCAGCCAAAACAGGGCCCCCAGTCCACCGTGGCCTGCGGCACCCGGGGCGATGCCGAGCTGGCGCTTGAGAAAACTGTTGGGCAACTCGCCCAAAATGTAGCCCGCGCCGAGCAGTCCGCCCCACAGTGCAGGGCGAGCAGCCGCAAACGGTACGGGGTTGTTCACATGCAGCCAGCGCTGATTGATCGATTCCAGTAGAACACAGGCCATCGCCGTGCCGATCACCATGACCAGCGCACCGCGCCAGGTCTTGTTTGCGCCGAATAACCGATGCCCGCGCCATGACCACCCGAAGTCGAGCGGCGCGCGGCGCAGGTCGCTCAGCCAGTCGCGCTTGAGTACGGCGAGGTGCAGGAAGCCCGCCAGGATCAGCGGCAGACCGAGCCAGAGCAGTTGGGTGATTGCTGACACGTCAGGGTCTCCGCGCCATATCAGTTTGTCAGGGGCAGATTTTCGGGGGGCAGCCGGTCATGCAAGGATCGGCAGCACGGTGGTTTCCTTGATCACCGTGACGGTGACCGACGAGTTGATCGACTGCACGTTCGGCAGCTTCGACAGGTGATCGAGATAGAAAGCTTCATATGCCTTGATGTCCCGAGTGACCACTTGCAGCATGAAGTCCCATTCGCCCATGGTGGTGTAACAGCCGAGCACCTCAGGCCGCTCGCGGATCGCCTCGGCAAACGCGGCGATGGCATCACGACCCTGCGTCGAGAGTTTGACATGCGCAAAGATGGTGACGTCGAGCCCGAGCGCGGCGCGGTCGAGGAGGGCGACGCGCCCGCGAATCACCCCGGCCTGCTCCAGTTGCTGAATACGACGCCAGCAGGTGGTGGTGGACAGTCCGATCCGCCCGGCCAGCTCGGCGACCGGGAGCGCCCCTTCCCGTTGCAGCAGGTCGAGGATGCGGCGATCCAGCCGGTCGAGTTCATAACGCATTTTTATTCCTTAAAACGTTATTTTAAGAAACTCATATTTCTATTTTTGGCAATGCAGCGCAACATTTTCTGCTGACCACCGCGTCAGTCGATACTCTTGAGTCCGATGCCCATGCCCTGACCGCGCCCGCGAGGAAACCATGCCGACCAAGTCCCGCCTGCACATCCCGCGCCACCATTCGCGTCCCGGCGAGGCGCCCGATTTCAGTTATCTGGCGTTGTCGCCGGCGGGGGCGGTGCCGCGGCCTGACGTCAATGCGCGCGCCCGTGACATTGGTCATCTGTCCACCGACTTGGTACGGGTACTCGATGACGATCACGTCGCTCTCGGCCAGTGGAACCCTCACCTCGAGGTTCACGATCTGCAAGTCGGCTTGCGCTACATGATGCTGACGCGCATCTACGACGACCGCATGCAGCGCGCGCAGCGACAGGGCAGGATCTCTTTCTACATGCGGTCGCTGGGTGAAGAGGCCGTCTCGGTCGCACAGGCCATGGCGCTGCGGCCGCGCGACATGTGCTTTCCCTCCTATCGTAACCAGGGCCTCTACATCTACCGCGGCCTGCCGCTGGTCGCGATGATGTGTCAGCTGCTCTCCAACACCCGTGACATGTGCAAAGGCCGCCAACTGCCGGTGATGTACCAATGGAAAGAGGGACGCATCTTCACCATCTCCGGCAATCTGACGACGCAGTTCCCGCAGGCTGTCGGCTGGGCGATGGCTGCGGCGATCAAGGGTGAGGACGATATCGCGGTGAGTTGGATCGGCGACGGCTCGAGTGCGGAGGCGGACTTCCATCACGCCATGCTTTTTTCTGCGGTCTACATGGCGCCCGTCATCCTCAACGTCGTGAATAATCAGTGGGCCATCTCGACATTTCAGGGATTTGCCGGGGGCGAGCAGCGCTCGTTTGCTGCGCGCGGGCCCGGCTATGGCATGGCCGGCGTGCGGGTCGATGGCAACGACTTTCTCGCCGTGCATGCGGTCACGCAGTGGGCTGCAGAGCGCGCCCGCACAGGGGCGGGGCCGACTCTGATCGAACACGTCACCTATCGTGGTGGCGCTCATTCAACCAGCGACGATCCGGCCCGCTATCGACCGAAGGACGACTACGAGAAGTGGCCACTCGGTGATCCGGTCGAGCGTCTCAAGCAACACTTGATCGCACTCGGTGAGTGGTCGGACGCACGCCACGCGGCGCTTGCGCAGGAACTCGATGAGTTGGTCACCGAGAGTTGGAGGGAGGCCGTGCAATACGGCACGCTGAACGAGGGCCCGCGGCTCAACCGCGACCTCATGTTCGAGGACGTCTTCAAGGAAATGCCCGCGCACCTGCGCGAGCAGCGCGAGCAGATGCGCGCCGAGCAGGGAGGCTGATTCATGCCACAGATGAACATGATTCAGGCGCTCAATTCCGCGATGGACGTACTGATGCAGCGCGATCCGACCGTGGTGGTGCTCGGCCAGGACGTCGGCTATTTCGGCGGCGTGTTTCGCGTCACCGACGGTTTGCAGCGAAAATATGGCGAGCATCGCGTGCTCGATACGCCGATTGCCGAGGGCGCCATCGTCGGCGCGGCGATCGGTATGGGCGTGAATGGATTGCGACCGATCGCTGAAGTGCAGTTCGCCGACTACATCTACCCGGCCTGCGATCAGATCTTCAGCGAGCTGGCCAAGCTGCGTTACCGCAGCGCCGGCGAGTTCTGGGCGCCCGTCACGATCCGCACGCCCTGTGGTGGTGGCATCCGCGGCGGCCAGACGCACTCGCAGAGTCCGGAAGGCATCTTCACCCACGTCTGCGGCATCAAGGTGGTGATGCCGTCCAACCCCTATGACGCCAAGGGACTGCTCATCGCTGCGGTGGAGGACGATGATCCGGTCGTGTTCTTCGAGCCGAAACGGCTCTACAACGGGCCGTTTGACGGTGATCCGAACCAGCCTGCGGTACCGTGGAGCACGCACCCCCGCGGTGAGGTGCCGGAAGGACACTACACGGTGCCGATCGGTCGCGCTGAGATCGTGCGCAAGGGCAGCGCAGTCACCATCGTCACCTACGGGACGATGGTGCACGTGTGCGAGGCGGCGGCGCGCAGTCTCGGTATCGATGCCGAGATCATCGATGTGCGCACACTCGTACCGCTCGACACCGACACCATCTGCAGTTCCGTGAAGCGTACCGGCCGCTGTCTCATCGCGCACGAGGCGACGCGCTTTTCGGGTTTTGGCAGCGAGTTGTCGGCCACCATTCAGGAGCAGTGTTTCTGGGATCTGGAGGCACCCATCCAGCGCGTGGCGGGTTGGGATACGCCCTATCCGCACGCCTTCGAGTGGGAGTATTTCCCGGGATTGAAGCGCGTGGCGCTCGCGCTGCGCGCCACGTTGGAGGCCGCATGACGCGCTATGTGTTCAAGATGCCTGATCTGGGCGAAGGCACTGTCGAGGCTGAAGTGGTCGCTTGGCACGTCCAGGTCGGAGACTACGTGCAAGAAGACCAGCTGATGGCTGAGATCATGACCGATAAGGCGGCGGTCGAGGTACCGTCACCGGTGACCGGTCGGGTCGTGGCACTCAACGGTCAGCCGGGCGACGTGGTACGGGTCGGCGCCGAACTCGTCGTATTCGAAACCGAATCAAACGCCGACCTCGATGCGCCGGTCGAAACGGCTCTTTCGCAATCGGCAGGGATGGCGGCCGACCTGCCGGCAGAGCCTGTCAAGGTTGCGCCGTCGGTCGGGCTCCAAGGGGCCGCACCGAGTGTTGTTCCGGTCGTTGGATCGGTAGCGCACGGTGTTGTCCCGGAGCAGACCCGCGTCAAAGCATCACCCGCGACCCGGCGCCGCGCACGTGAGGCGGGCGTCGACCTGCGTGCGCTGGCCGGTTCCGGGCCCGGCGGACGCATCACCAGCGATGACCTCGCCGCTGCCGTCAGTTCCGAACCAGCGTCAGCGAATGCCCCCGCGGCCGGTCACGCTGCGACGGCTGTGCGCACCGGTACGGTCGAGACACGCGTCATCGGCATCCGCCGCTTGATCGCCCAGCGCATGCTCGAGGCCAAGCGCAACGTGCCGCATTTCACTTATGTGGAGGAGATCGATGTCACTGAGCTCGAGTCGCTGCGGCAGCATTTGAATGGTCGACTCGTCGCGGGCACGCCCGCCCTGTCGTACCTGCCCTTCATTGCGCTCGCGCTGGTGCGCGTGCTGGAGCGCTACCCGCAGTGCAATGCGCTCTACGACGCCGAGCGCGGCGTCTTGGTGCGCCACCATGCCGTGCATCTCGGTATCGCGACGCAGACCCCGGACGGCCTCAAGGTGCCGGTGGTCCGGCATGCCGAGGCGCTGACGTTGCAGGCCATGGCCGCTGCCATCCGCCGCGTCAGCGAGTCCGCCCGCAGCGGCAAGGCGACCGGCAAGGACCTCACCGGCTCAACCATCACCATCACCAGCCTCGGCAAGCTCGGGGGCATCGTCTCCACGCCGATCATCAACGTGCCTGAGATGGCCATCATTGGTGTGAACAAGGCCGTGGAACGGCCCGTGGTGCTGGGCGGGGCAGTGACCGTGCGCCGGATCATGAATCTGTCGTCGTCATTCGATCACCGCTTCGTGGACGGGTACGATGCGGCGGCGATGATCCAGGCCATGAAAGACCTGATCGAGCACCCGGCAACGATCTTCATGCCAAGCTAAACTAACCGCTAGCCCCGTGAGTCACGCGAGCCCCGCGAGTTTTCGTGGTCAGCGGTGCGACAGCACCTACACAGCAATGAGAGCGACATGAGCACTGCAGCACCCGCCCGTCCCGCCTTTGGTACCGTTCTGACCGATCACATGTCGATAGCGACCTTCAGTGATGGACGCTGGAGTGCGGACAAATTGCAGCCGGTCGCGCCGCTGGCAATCCATCCGGCCGCGCACGTTCTGCATTACGCCAGCACCTGCTTCGAGGGGTTCAAGGCCTATCGATGGGCTGATGGCAGCATCAACGTGTTTCGCCTCGACAAGCACATCGCCCGTTTGCGCCAGAGTGCCGGTCTGTTGCTGCTGCCTGTGCCGGACGCTGCCCAACTCGAGCGCATGGTGCTTGCGACCATCGACGCCTCGCGGGCCCAAGTGCCGGAGCCGCCGGGTTCGCTCTACATGCGACCGCTGCTGTTCGGCACCATGCCGAACATCGGTGCTGCCTCGCAGCCGTCGAATGAAGCCACTCTGCTGGTACTCGCCAGTCCCGTGTGGGACTACTTCGCGGGTGGCATGAAGCCGCTGCGCATCTATGTCGAGGACGCCTGCCACCGCACGGCTGAGCACTTCGGCATCGCCAAAACCGGCGGTAACTATGCCGCCGCCATGGGTCCTACCCTCGCGGCACGAGAAAAACACAAGATCGATCAGGTGCTGTTCTGCCCGGGCGGGTCAGTGCAGGAAACCGGTGCCGCCAATTTCGTGCTCATCCGCGAGGGCCACATCCTCACCCGCAGTCTGGATTCGACCTTCCTGCACGGCGTGACGCGCGACTCGCTGCTGACCATGGCCCGAGACATGGGCTTCAAGGTCGAGGAGCGTGTGTTTGATGTGAGCGAGATGCTCGAGTGGGTGAAGACCGGCGAAGCGGCCCTCTCTGGCACAGCCGCCGTGCTGGCGGGCGTCGGCACGCTGGTCCACCGGGATCAGGAACACCGCGTGGGAGATGGCGACGTCGGCCCGGTGACGCGTCGTCTGCGTGCTGCGTTGGTCGCGATCCAGAACGGCGAGGCACCTGATCGTCACGGTTGGACCCGCCGCGTCTGAGGCTTGGATGGCGCAGGAGTGATCCGTTGCGTGCCGATCCGCTTGCGCGTGATTCAGGCAGCGCGTCACGCGTGCAGGCCTCATCGGGTTAGAATGTCGAATCGGATGGGCCTGTAGCACAGCGGTTAGTGCAGGGGACTCATAATCCCTTGGTCCTTGGTTCGAATCCAAGCAGGCCCATTCCCATCCCGGTTCCAGCAAATGAATGAGTGAGGGGAATCAAAATTTGATCACCGGACTTTATGCAGGCTTGAGTGGTCTGTTGCTCATCGCGCTGTATGCGCGGGTCAGCCAGCGACGGATCGCGACAAAAATCGGTGTGGGCACGGGCGGTGACATCGAGCTGGAGCAGAGGATCCGCGCCCATGCCAACTTCATCGAGACGGTTCCTTTGGCTCTGATCCTGCTGTATCTCGTCGAGCAGTCCGGTGCCAGCGCGACCTACGTCCATGCATTCGGAGCGGCGCTGGTGATCGCGCGACTTTGCCATGCGCAGGGGATGTCCATGACGACCGGCCGTTCGGCCGGACGCTTTTACGGGTCGATCTTGACACTACTGGTCTTGGCCGGGCTTTCGATAACTCTCATCGCGCGCAGCATCGCTTGAAAGTCGACATATCCAGACAAGGCGATTGCGATCGCATGGATGTGATTCGGCGCGATGGCGGCAGCGAATCGTTTCTGGTTCCCTGCAAAGGAATGTACCCGCACGATGCCCTGCATTTCATCGTCGAATCGACGCTCGGGCTGACGAACGCTTTCTGGGGTCGCATCGCCCGTGGAGAGCAACCGGAGGACATTCAGAGGTCCGCGAAGGAGGGCGGGCACGCCAGCGCTTCCCGAGCACAGTTGCCTGCAGCAGAAGTCATCGAATTGATCCAGGCCGAAAGACTGGTTGAATGTGTCGAGGCCGAGTTGTGGGGCGGTGTCAGCGACCTCGAAACTTTTCGTGAGGTGTACGCGGCCGCCTGCAACCATAGTCATGTGCAGCCGCTCGCCGTCAGTGAGGCCCAGCTGTCGAATATTCGCGATGGTATCGAGGAGCTCAAGAAGCAGTGGCAGACTCACCGATTCAGCTTCACAGTCACCATGGCGGCGTGAGTCGGACCACGAGTTCCTGCCCTCCATAAACCGGAGCACAGAGTTGGGGTGGCGATATGCTCGCCCTGTCCCCTCTGCCAACAAGCCGATCAAAGCCCAATACATGTGGCGCGTCATCGGGCGGCGTGCTGGCAAATAGGGTCTGTCGCCTCTACTGCCGTCGCCTCGTCCAATCGCCGATCTGCCGCTCGCCCACGCTGTTCGTGACTGATGCCTGTGCTATCGTAATTCCCAACCTCAGCCCTCCTGCTGGAATCAATGTCATGAACAAGCTCCTCACGGTATCGAGCCTGCTGATCCTCGCCCAAAGCGCGCCCGCGTTGCGTGCCCAAGATGTCCCGTCCGCGGCGGTGCAGCCCCCGGCCGCGGCTGTCACGCCGGCAGCAACTCCAATCGCAGTCCCGGCCGCAGCCCCGGCTACGGCGGCGGCCACGACGGCACCGAAGCAGGTTGCCGCCGCCGACGCCAAGGCGGATGCCAAGAAACAGGACGACAAGGACAAGGTCGTTTGCCGCACCGTTCGGGTCACGGGGTCCAACGTCCGCACGCAAAAGGTCTGCACCACCCCAGCTCAGGAAGAGCAGAGCCAGGAGTGGATGCGCAAGCGTCAGGACCGCAGCGGTATCGAGAACGGCGGTTTGATCCAGTCGGGTGGTTGATCCGCGCAATCCGACCCCCGTTCCCCCGACGTTTCCAAAATAAAACTTATTATTTTTGTTTTTGGAATTTGCTGAGTAAACTCAGGGTGACATACCCATCGGGGTTCCGCCTTGACACGCATCCAACGCCCCGCGCCGGCGGGCCGCGCCATCGCGCTGATCTTGCTCAGCGCCGGTTTGAGTGCGACGTCGGGGTCCGCGCTGGCGGCCGATGATGCGCAGATTCAACTGCTGAAGCAGCAGTTGCAGCGTCAGCAGGCAGTCATCGACAGTCAGGAGGCGCGGCTGCGGGAGCAGGAGCGCTTGCTGCGCGAGCTGGCTGCGAAAGTGGGTCAGCCCATCGCGCCTGCCGCGATCGCCCAACCCGCTGCACTCCCCACCTCGCCAGCGACGGCGGTGGTGGCAACTTCCGGGCTCGGGACATCGGCGGGTTCGGCCTCCGCTGCGGGAGAGGCGGGTGCCGCAACGGCCGGCACGGAGGATGCGGCGCAGGGTACCCCCACCAACGCCGCACCGGCACCGGTCGGCACGCGTTTTCCCGGCCTGCAGGTCACGCTCGCTGGTGCGTTGCGGACCACGGTCACCACCACCACCGCGCGCATGCAACCCGACGCCACGCCGTTTTTCGTGCTGCCCGAGATCCCGGGCGTACCCGATGGCACGACCAAGATCGATGCGCGGCTGTCTTCGCTGCTCATCAATATCCGCGGTGCCAAACTGGGCGATTTCCAACTCGGGGGCATGATCTATGCCTACCTGTTCGACGGTGACCTGCTGTCCGGTCAGTACGGCGTCTATCCGGGCTTTGCCTACATCGACGCCACCAGCGACCGTTGGCGTTTCGCCGCGGGTCTGCAGCAGGATGTGTTCAGTCCGATGGGGCCGAACATGGTCGACCGCATGTCAGCCTTTGCCGGCTCGGGCAACGCAGGCAACTCGTTCAAGCCTCAGTTGCGCGTCGAGCGCTTCTTTGTCAACGGTAATGACAAAGTGGTCCTGCAGGGTGCGTTGGCCGACGCACTGCCGAGCAACATCAAACCGGGTTTCGTCGATTCGACCGAAAACACCGGGATGCCCAATATCGAGGCGCGCATCGCGTGGACACACGGCAACGACGAGGAAGCGACGCTGCCGTGGCCGAAGTACGTGCTCGGCCTCTCCGGTGCCACGGGCAAGTTCCGCACGCTGTACGACAGAAATCCGGACCCTGATATCAAGGACATCAGTTCTTACACCACCAACCTGAGCGGTGTCGCGCTCGAAGGTTCGTGGCGCGTCACGGACCGCTTTGGGCTGCAGGGTGAGTACTATCAAGGCAAGGCGCTGGGCGCCTATCTCGCAACGGCATTCCAGACCGTCAACAGCAGCACGCGCCGCCCCATATCGAGCGATGGCTTCTGGGCTGAGGCCGCGTGGTATTGGAACAGAAAACTGCACAGCCACCTGGGCTACGGCATCGACCGCCCCGATCACAGTGATGGCCCGGGTATCGGCAGCAATGAGACTGCGTTCGCCAATCTCTTCTGGGACCCGAGCCCGATGACCACACTCGGCTTCGAGGCGACCTGGCGCCAGACCGCGCTGTTCGGTATCGACGAACTGGGCCGACCCCGTTATTTCGACAACGACGGCTTTGCTTTCATGCTGTCGTCGGAACTGCGCTTCTGAGGCTCATTAGGGCCCACTTACTCTGACTCCTGATTACAGACCGCTCTACACCCATAGGCAATCAACCGGAGAATGATGATGAAGAGATCCGCGCTGGGAACGATCATTGCCACGCTGCTCGCGAGTGGGGCCGCGCTCGCCGGTCCGGCCACCGTCTACAGTGGTGGCGACATCCTGACCATGAAGGGCGCGACGCCGCAGTACGTCGAGGCGCTGGTCGAGAAGGACGGCCGGATTGCTTTTGTGGGTAGTAAGGCGGCGGCCCTCAAGGCTGCTGGCAAGGATGCCCGGCAGGTCAATCTGGCGGGTAAGGCGTTGGTGCCGGGTTTCATCGACGCACACGCGCACCTCGTTTATGCGACCCACACGATGCTCGATGCAGACCTCGCTGGCGTGAAAAACATTCCGGAGCTGCTCGAGCGCCTCAAGGCGCATGCGGCGGCGACACCCGAGGGTGAGCGCATCGTCGGCATGGGCTACCGCGCGGAGCAGATGGTGGAGAACCGTCACCCGACGCGTGCCGAACTCGACACGGTGAGCGCGACCCGTCCGATCACCATCTCGGATGGCTCTGGACACCACGGCGTGATGAATACCGCGCTCATGAAGGAATTGAAGCTCGGCCCGGATACGCCGGATCCCGACGGTGGTTTCTACGACCGCATTCCAGGCAGCCGCGAACTCGAAGGTCATGCGGCTGAGTCCGCGTGGATGGCCGTGCTCGCAACTCGTGCGCCGCTCACTGCTGCCCAGACACGCAAAGGTGTGGGCAAAGCCGTTAATCTCTGGGTCGAGAACGGCATGACCACGGCCTGCGAGTTGGGGCTCGGACTCAGCGGTGACGACATTCCGATCGTCACGACCATCGTCAACGAGAAGCTGATGCCGATCGACCTCGTGATTTTCGCCAAGGCCTCGGAGTCGAGCCGCATCATCGATTCCGCTTACCAGATCCAGAAGAGCGTCAGCAGCGCGACGGGCAGCACCAGTGGCGATCTGCTCGCTGCACGGCCCGATCTCGACAAGCGCTACATCAATAGGGTCCGTCTCGCAGGCATCAAGTTCTGGATGGACGGCAGCGTGGATACGGCTTTCATGTCGCGCCCGTTCACCAACAATCCACCTGGCGTGACGGCCAAGGATTACCGTGGCATGCGCGTCGATCCGCAGGATCAGCTGGTGTCCTTCCTAGATAAATACTGGAAGAGCAATCGTCAGATCGCCGCTCACTCGATAGGTGATGAGGCGATCGACCAGTTCCTGCAGGGCGTCGAAGGTGCGGTGAAAGCCAAGGGCATGAGTGATGACCGCCCGATAGTGCAGCACGCGCAGTTTCTCCGCCCAGACCAGATTCAACGGGTGAAAGCCGTCAACGGCACGGTGAGCTTCACGGCGGGCGGTCTGTACCCGATGGCGGAATACATCGCCAATCTGGTCGGACCCGATCGCGCGGGTTGGGTCGGTCCGGCGAACTCCGTGCAGAAGCAGGGCGTGAACTGGACGCTCAACACCGACTGGCCGGCCGGTGTCAGCCCAAGCCTCGTCTACGCGATGTGGAACGTCGTCAATCGTTCGACCAAATCGGGCAAAGTCTTCGTGCCGAACGAGCGCGTCTCGGCCTACGACGCGCTGCGCAGCATCACCATCAATGGCGCGTATCAGTACAAGGAAGAAAAGAACAAGGGCTCGCTCGAGGTGGGCAAACTCGCGGACATGGTGGTCCTGAGCGCAAATCCCGTGAAAGTCGCGCCGATGACGATCAAGGACATTCAGGTCATGCAGACCATCAAGGAAGGCAAGACGGTGTACACCCGACCCGCTGCAGCGGCGGGCAAGGCGGCGGCGCTGCCGGCGTTGATCGACCGCGATCACGTGCATGAGTCGCAGGTGGGCACGGCGCGCCCGATGTCGGAGCAGGAGCGTGTGACATTTGCTGCCTTGCTCGAGGCGTCAACCACGCACTGACAGAGCGGTCCTACCACCGCGTCTGCCGAATGTACGGCGCATACAAGTTAATACTTGTATAATGCCTCGACATCGGCAGACGCGAGGGACAGCAATGACGGGAGAACGGACGGGCGGGTTGCTTGGTTTTTCCTGGGCTTTGGCGGCCTTGCTGCTTGGAGCCCCCAGCGCAGATGCCGAAGTCGCCGCAGAAGCCAGTGGAGCCGCGGCGGCGGTCGAGGCCAATGCAACGGCCCCTGCAGCAGCTCCTGCAGCTGCCGGTGGTGCCGACGAACTGGCGAAGAAACTCGCCAACCCCATCGCTGCACTGATCAGCGTGCCGCTCGAGTTGACCTGGGACACCAACGCGGGCTACCAGGAACAGGGCGACATCACCACCTTCATCGTCAAGCCGGTGATTCCAATCTCGCTGAATGAGCGTTGGAACGTCATCTCGCGCACGATCATCCCCTACGTGAGTTTCAATGACGTCATTCCGAACGCAGTGTTGCCGCAGGCCTCGCGGTCTGGTCTTGGGGATGTGCTGCAGAATTTCTTCTTCTCGCCGAAGGCACCGACCGCGGGGGGCATGACCTGGGGCGTGGGTCCGGTGATCTCGATCCCCACCGGGGATGATCTCTTCACGGCGGACCAGTGGGGCGTCGGCCCCACGGCGGTGGCGCTGGTGCAGAAAGGGCCGTGGACCTACGGCGGGCTGGCTAACCAGATTTGGGGCCTCGGCGACGCTGGACGCGGTCGCGACGATCTCGATGCGCTGTTCATCCAGCCCTTTGTCACGCGTAACTTTGCCGGTGGCAAGTCGTTGGGCATGAACCTCGAGATGAACTACGACTGGAATACCAGCGATTGGAAAATTCCGCTCAATCTCTCGGCCGGCAAGGTCTCGCGCATCGGTACGCAGATGGTGTCCTACTCCGGTGTGCTGCGCTATTACCTCGCTCGTCCCGACGGGGCTCCCGAGTGGGGCTTGCGTGCCAGCTTCACCTTGCTCTTCCCGAAATAGTGCTCGAGGTAGGAGCGCACCATTAGCCGCGTCTCTGCAACGATGCGTTCTTCCTGCTGGTCGTAATCGAACAGCCACATATCGAGCAGCGAGGCGTGGGCTTCCAATGCGCAACGCGAGACGATGTCGGCCGTCGATTGGTCGAGCCCCGCAACCTCGACCAGGGCGGTGGAGATGATGCGGGCGTTTGACTGCCTGAATCTGCGATCCAGCATCGCGAGTGAGGGGTCTGAGCGCATCGCCAGACGCAGAGTGCCAATCCCGGGTTGACGCCTGCGGATTTCCACCACGGTCGAGATCGCCGCATCGATGGCGTCACTCCAGTGCACGCCTGCGCGCATCGCGTCGACCATGCTGGACGTGACGCCCTCACGCTCCTCATTCAGTCGCTCGAACATCGCCACCAGAATCGCCTGCTTGTCGGTGAAGTACTGATAGATGGTGGCGACGTTGATGGCGGCTTCCTTGGCGATGCTGATCGTGTTGAAGGCGGCATAGCCATCCCTCACCAGCACCGTCTGGGCAGTCGACAGGATGAGCTCGTAGGTCTCGATGCTACGGGCCTGCTTGGGTCGACGACGCGATGTGGCGCGCGGGGCCTGCAATCCTCTGCCGTTGCCTGCCCGCGCCGTCATCAGTCTTGCTTCTGTTCGACGCCGGAGGGGTTGAAGAAGCGCACCGGGGTGCACTCCATCAGATAAGGCGCGAGCTCGCGGTCGCAGAGGACCTCTGCGGCCTTTTTAGCAGCTTCGAGCGACGGCCAGCCGCAGGAATACTGATGCCAGTGGGGCCCTTCCTTGTGCTGCATGAACACGTCCACCGACCAGCCCGATGGATAGCACCAAGCGCGCCGGGCGCAGGCATTGGTTGGCGCGCCACCCTTGACGCAGCGCTCGCGGGCGCACGCAAAGGCTTTGTCAGGATTGTCCGCCGCGCAGACACCGAACGACATCTCAGGCGCCTCCACGAAGGCGATCCCCGTCGGTCCGGCTGCGCCAACGATCTGTGCAGAGAGCAGCGTCGCACAGGCGAGCACCGCCACGAACATTTGCTTCATCACATTTTCTCCGATTGATTCACCTGATGGATCACTCGCTGTTCGTTCGTCAGCCGAACTCGAACGAAGTGACGCCGAAAATCCGTCCCACCGGCAGTTGCGGGTCAGGGCCATGGTACATCCGCGCGCAGCCAAAGGACTCGCTCAATCCGAATCGCTGGGCCAGCGCAACGCCGGCTTGGTTCGGTTCGGGCACATCCAGTTGCACGGGTGACCCGGCGATCCCCTGCAGTAAATGACCGATGATCCGTTCCGCAAGGTCGGCTCGAGCGGCAAACACAGGCCCAAGCTTGTACCCTTCACGGCAGGGGCGTGCCACGCCGTAGCCCACCAGCTCGCCCCGTGCGACTATCGCAGCCGTGCGGCTGCCCTGCTGAGTGATCCAGTGCCGCAGGAAGTCACTGCGCGGAGCGGCGACATGCTGCCGGTCAAAAGCATCCAAGGCAGCGAAATCGATCTGGTCCAACTCGATGATCTCAGGATCTGCAACGCCGGCAGCTGTGCCGGCAAAGCGCAGATCTCGATAGGCCAGTTTGAATCCGCCTCGCTCGTAGAACGGAGCCATGGCAAACACGCCGTCCATGCCGATACTGGCGCCCGGCAGCAAGCGTGATCGCAAGCGTCGCAAGCGGTGATGCCACAGCGCTGCCCCGAGCCCGTCGCCCCGCAGATCCGCGCGGACAATGAACAGTCCCATGAAACCGAACCGACCTGCGTACGAGAAAATGGTGCCGCCGCCCGCGAGTGTCTCTCCCTCGCGCAGGGCGATGAACGCATCCGGATCGACCGCCCATGCAATCCGTGTGTCGGACAGCCCGGGGTTCCACTGCTCCTGAGCTGCCCAGTCCGTCAGGACGGCAACCTCATCCTCGCGCATGGAACCAATCGAAAAGCCGGGTGGCAGTTGCATGGTGGCAAGGCCCGAGGCAGCAGATTCAGGGTGTCAGTCGTCGATAGTCCGAGTGGTCCGGGGAGGTCGGGCCGATCTGATTGAGCACGGCCAATGGGCCCTCGATCGCGACTTCCCGCACTTGAGTTGCAGCGACCAGGAGGTGTTTGCGGAAGACGATACCCCACCGTCCGTCGCGCTTCTCCATCTTATCGACGTAGTAACCAAAGAACTGCTGCAAGTCGGCAGGCGGCGTCGAGGTGACGGGCTCGGCGGTCATACTCAGGTTATAAGACTCGACGTTGGCCCGCTCATCGTGAAGTTCGATGCTGATCTGTGCGGTGAAATGCCAGCGCCGTCCCGCGGCGCGTTCGACCTGCATCAGCAGGGGGCGGAACTCCCGAATGGAACCTTTGAAGAACCCGTAGTCCACCTGCGCATCCGGGTGGAAGACGGTGTCCAGCAGTGATTCATCCAGCCAGTCCAATGCACGCGAGTAGCGCACCAGCACAGCCTCGATCGCCGCACGGTCGCGATGCCAGAGCAATTCCTGCTCGAGTCTGACGAGCCGGTCCTCGATGCCCTGGGCATGCTGCGTGGTGTCGGCCATGGACGCGTCCCTCGGCGGTTCAATCCTCGAGGAAACTGCGCAGCTGCTCGCTGCGGCTCGGGTGTCGCAGTTTGCGCAACGCCTTCGCCTCGATCTGACGGATGCGCTCGCGCGTGACGTCGAACTGCTTGCCCACTTCCTCGAGCGTATGGTCGGTGGTCATGTCGATACCAAACCGCATGCGCAGCACCTTGGCCTCGCGCGGCGTGAGCCCTGCTAGTACCGCATGGGTCGTTTCGCGCAGCGACTCGGTGGTAGCCGATTCGATCGGCGATTCGACGGAGGTGTCTTCGATGAAGTCGCCGAGATGCGAGTCTTCATCGTCTCCGATCGGCGTCTCCATGGAGATCGGTTCTTTAGCGATCTTCAGCACCTTGCGGACCTTGTCCTCCGGCATCTCCATCCGCACAGCCAGCTCTTCCGGCGTCGGTTCGCGGCCCATCTCCTGCAGCATCTGCCTTGAGATGCGGTTCAGCTTGTTGATGGTTTCGATCATGTGCACCGGGATGCGGATCGTGCGGGCCTGGTCGGCGATCGAGCGGGTGATCGCCTGACGGATCCACCAGGTGGCGTAGGTCGAGAACTTGTAGCCACGACGGTACTCGAACTTGTCGACCGCCTTCATGAGGCCGATGTTGCCTTCCTGGATGAGGTCGAGGAACTGCAAGCCACGGTTGGTGTACTTCTTTGCGATCGAGATGACCAAGCGCAGGTTCGCTTCCACCATCTCTTTCTTGGCGCGCCGGGCCTGGGCCTCGCCCACGGCGATCTCGCGGTTGATTTCCTTGATCTCGCCGATCGACAGGCGCGAGCGCTGTTCCACCTCGCCCAGCTGCATCTGGAAGCGCTCGACATCCTCGCGATACTTGGCGAGATTGGCTGAGTGCTTGCGCTTGGCGCGAATGTGCTTGTCGAGCCAGCCGAGGTTGGTCTCGTTGCGCGGGAAGGTCTCGATGAAGTCGGCTCGCGGCATGCCTGCATCGCGCACGCAGCGCTGCATCACGGCCTTCTCGAGGCCGCGGATCTCGTTGAGGTGCTCGCGCAGCTGATTGATCAGCTGGTCGAACATGCGTGGCGAGAGCTTCAGCTCCATGAACTCTTCGATGAGCTTGGCGCGCAGCTTGGCCGTCTTGGGGTCCTTGATGCCTTTCTCGCCCAGCGACTTGATGAACTGGGCGTTGAGCTTGCCGAGCGAGGTGAAGCGGCGTGCTGCCTCGACCGGATCCGGGCCGGTGGGCTCTTCTTCCTCGTCCCCGCCTTCCTCATCGCTCTCCTCGGCTTCCTCTTCCGGCGCATCCTTGGCGGCGAGCTTGGGGTTGATCGGTTCGGCGATGACATCCGGCGCATTCGGATCGACGAAGCCGACCACGATGGCGTTGAGACCGGGTGTCTTGGCCTCGGGATCCCGATGCGGTTCGGCTGCCTTCAGCAGCAGATCGAGCGTCGGCGGATAGGAGGCGAGCGCACGGCGCACGGAATCGAGGCCTTCCTCGATCCGCTTGGCGATGGCGATCTCACCCTCGCGGGTGAGCAGCTCGACGGTGCCCATCTCGCGCATGTACATGCGCACCGGGTCCGTCGTGCGTCCGAATTCCGCATCGACCGTGGTGGCCAGCGCAGCCGCCGCTTCCTCGGCAGCCTCCTCGTCGGCGACCACCGGCTCGCGCATCAGCAACGACTCCGCATCCGGTGGTTTCTCGTACACCGGGATGCCCATGTCGTTGATCATCTGCACGATGTCTTCGATCTGTTCGGGATCGACGATTTCGGAAGGCAGGTGATCGTTGACTTCGGCGTAGGTCAGAAAGCTCTGTTCCTTGCCGCGGGCAATCAGCAGCTTGAGTTGCGACTGAGTCTCTTCACGCGTGGGCTTGTTGTTGATGGCGATCTCGATTCGTTCTTTTTCTGCAGCCGGCTGCTTCGCCGCCTTGCGCGATGGCTTCTCGGCCACCGGTGGGGTGACTGCGGGGGCTGTCGTTTTCGCAGCCGGACCCTTGGTTTCCGCAGTCTTCACGACGCCCGGCCTGACTTTGGGCGCTGCAGTGTCCGGCAGTTTGGCTGCCGACTTCGGCGCAGCCTTGGCTACCTCTTTCGGCGCAGCCTTGGCTGCGACGGGTGTCTTGCTGTGCGCGGCTGAGGCCGCGCCTTTGGCCGACGGTTTGCCGCCAGTCGGCCCCACCGACTTGGACGTCGGTTTGACAGGGGCCTTGCCCACTGCCTTGGCCGTGGTCTTCGTCGATCCCTTACCTGCGGGGAGGGTCTTGTGCGTCGGCTTTACAGCGGGCGATGCCTTGCCAGCAGCGGTCCGCACCGGCTTGGCCGGCGTCTTGGCCAACGCCTTTGCAGGAGCCTTGGCTACCGGCTTGGCCGGCGTCTTGGCCTTGCTGGCGGGGGCTGCGTTTTTCCGGGCCGGAATGGCCTTGGCCTTGGGCGCTGCCGCCTTGCGGGCGGGGGCCTTCTTGGCCTGATTGCGTGCCGTCTTGCTCAAGATGGGGCGCCTCAGGATTAGGGGTGTAAAAAAGAGCGGAAGTATAGCAGAAAGCTTCGGCTACGTTCGGTCCGCGGGCGCTCTGGATTCAACTGCCGGGTCGATCCCTGCCGGACTGGCCTTTGGCGCGCAGCAGGTCCTGCAACTCGGCTTTTTCCTCGCCGCTCAGGCCCTCGGCGGCTGCCTTTTCGAGCAAGGCGTCCAGACGCCGGCCGGGCGATTCCTCGAGTATCAGCCGCGCGACCGCGGAACCCAGTTCCGCCGCCGCCGCGGTCGCGTTTGGCGCCAGACATTCCAGCATCGCCACGCGGGCCAATTGGCCATGCTCGGGCCGATCGCGCCAGCGCTCCAGCAGCGCAGCCGTGGTGGGCGCTGGATCCTCCCGCATCTGGGTCAGCAGTTCGCACAGCAACGGCACGCCGGGCCGATCCACACTCGCCAAGGCTTCGATCTGCCCGGCCGATACTGCGGCGGCTGCGGAGGGGAAGCGGACCAGCAGCACGACTGCCTGACGGACCAGCGTGCCACGCCCGACGGGCGTGACAGGTGGTGGGACGGGGTCTCTCTGGAGTGCAGATCCGCCAGACTGGGCCGGCAGCGGCCGCTCTCCAGGCGTGCCGGCATCTCGCCCCAGCAAGTCGGCAAGCCGGGCGGGTTGCATTCGGACCGCCTCAGCCAGCTGCGTGGTGAGCAGTTCGCGATAGACGTCTGAGGGTATGCGCCGCAGCAGGGGGCGAGCGAGTTCCACCAGCTGCGCCCGACCGTCGACGCTGTCGGTATCGACCCGACCCGACAATTCCTGCAGCAGGTATTGCGACAGCGGCATTGCGCCCGCCAGACGCGCTTCAAAGGCGGCGGCGCCTTCGGCTTGCACCAAGGTGTCGGGGTCGTGGCCATCGGGCAGGAACATGAAACGCACTTGCCGGCCTTGTTTGACTTCACCCACGGCGTTCTCGAGCGCACGCCAGGCCGCTGCGCGACCCGCGCGGTCCCCGTCAAAGCAAAACACGACCTCGCCGACCAGACGGAAGATGCGCTGCAGGTGTTCCGGGGTGGTTGCCGTGCCGAGCGTCGCGACGGCGAAAGTGATACCGGCCTGATGCAGGCTGACCACGTCCATGTACCCCTCGACGACCAGCAGCCGTTGCAGGCTGCGCGTCGCCTGTCGAGCTTCGAAAAGGCCGTACAGTTCACGGCCCTTGTGGAAGAGCTCGGTCTCCGGCGAGTTCAGGTATTTGGGTTCACCGCTGTCGAGTACGCGCCCGCCGAAACCCAGGCAGCGACCGCGGGTATCGCGGATCGGGAACATCACCCGGTCACGGAAGCGGTCATAGAAACCGGGCGATTCCCCCGGCCGGACGTTGTCGCGATTGCGTTCGATGATCAGGCCGGCGCGCAGCAGTGTGTGACGCTCGTCCTCGCTGCCGCCATAGCGGTCCAGCAGCGCATCCCAGCGCGCGGGCGCATAGCCGAGCGCGAAGCGTTGTGCGGTGTCCTGCCGGATGCCGCGCCGCTCGAAATAATCCCGGGCACGTTGCTCGGCGCTCAGAGACTGTCGATAGAACAAGGCGGCGCGCTCCAGCGCCACGTAGAGTTCGTCGTTCGGGTGGGCCGGTGCCGACGTGCCGCCTTCGCGCGGCACCTCGAGACCTGCACGGGCGGCGAGATCCTCTACCGCTTCGACGAAACCGAGATGGTCGTACTCCATCACGAAGCCCAGCACCGTGCCATGGGCGCCGCAGCCGAAGCAGTGATAGAACTGCTTGTCCACACTCACATAGAACGACGCCGACTTCTCGTCGTGGAACGGACAGCAGGCTTTGTATTCGCGACCGGCGCGTTTGAGTTGCACGCGGCTGCCGATCACCTCGACGATGTCGGTTCGGGCGACGAGTTCGTCGATGAAATGCTGCGGGATGCGGCCGGCCACGGCGGGGCGGCGCGGGGATCAGCCGCCGAGGGCGGCCTTGATGCGAGCGCTGACTGCGCCCATGTCGGCACGGCCCGCGGCGTGTGCCTTGACCGCCGCCATGACCTTGCCCATGTCCTTGACCGAGGTGGCGCCACTGCTGGCGATCGCTTCCTTGATGATGGTCTCGAGTTCCGCGTCCGACAGTTGCGCGGGAAGATAGTCCTGCAGCAGCAGAATCTCGGTCTGCTCTTTGGCGGCCAGATCGGGTCGGCCACCCTGCTCGAACTGAGAGATCGATTCCTTGCGCTGCTTGATCATTTTCTCAAGCACCGAGAGCACCTGTGTGTCGTCCAGCGCGATCCGCTCGTCGACTTCCCGCTGTTTGATGGCAGCCTGCACCATGCGGATGGTGGACAGACGTTCCTTGTCGCCGGCCCGCATCGCGGCCTTCATGTCTTCAGTGATGCGCTCTTTGAGAGTCACGCGACAGGCTCTGTGTGCAGAGAGAGCGCCGCGGGCCCGATGCCCGGAGCGCCGACCTGATCAGAAGTTGCGCGCGCGCGGCGCGGACACGTCGCGTGTGCTGCGCTTCTGGTGCCGCTTGACGGCCGCAGCCTTTTTGCGTTTCCGCTCCTGGGTGGGCTTCTCGTAGAATTCGCGGCGGCGCAGTTCAGTGAGCACACCGGCCTTTTCGCAGGCACGCTTGAAGCGCCGCAGGGCGGCATCGAAATACTCGTTCTCACGAACGCGAACGCTGGGCATCGAAACCTCGACAGTGACTGGCGTTGGTATCAAGCACCGGACCTTGCGGGCCGATTGCCGGAAAGTGGACCGCGAATTCTAGAGATGGCGGACGGGAATTGCAAAAAATGCGGGTACTGGGTATCGAGACATCCTGTGACGAGACCGCCGTCGCCGTGTACGACGGAGCCCGAGGTCTGCTGGCCCATGAGGTCTACAGCCAGATCGCCTTGCATGCCGCGTACGGCGGTGTAGTGCCTGAACTGGCGTCGCGCGATCATGCCCGCAAGTTATTGCCCATATTAAAAAAAGTGCTCGCGGAGGCAGGTCCGTCCGGGATCGGGCCAGCGCCCGTTCAGGCGGTCGCCTACACCAGCGGGCCTGGTCTGGTCGGAGCCCTGCTGGTGGGCGCAGCCGTCGCGCGCAGCCTCGCCTACGGCTGGGGGGTGCCCGCCCTGGGCGTACACCATATGGAGGGGCACCTGCTCGCACCCCTGCTCGAACCTGATCCGCCCCGCTTCCCCTTCGTCGCCCTGCTGGTGTCCGGAGGTCATACGTTGCTGGCGCACGTCACCGGCGTGGGACGCTACCAGATCCTTGGCAGTTCTCTGGATGATGCGGCCGGCGAGGCGTTCGACAAGACGGCGAAGTTGCTGGGGCTGGCCTATCCGGGCGGCCCGCATCTGGCGGCCCTAGCCGAGCGCGGGCGCCCCGGGGTGTTCCGCTTCCCGCGTCCCCTGACCGACCGGCCAGGGCTCGACTTCAGTTTCAGCGGCCTCAAGACGGCGGTCGTGGTGGCACTGCGCAATCACGGGCCGCTCGATGAACAGGCGCGGGCGGACGTCGCCCATGCGTTCGAGGCGGCCGTCGTGGATACGCTGGTCATCAAATGCCGGCGGGCACTGGAGGCGACGGACTGCGGCACGCTGGTCATTGCCGGCGGTGTCGGCGCCAACCGCAGGTTACGCGCCGACATGCTCACGATGGGGGCTCAGGTCGGGGTGCGGGTGGTCTATCCACGCCCACAGTTCTGCACCGACAACGCGGCGATGATCGCCCTGCTCGGACATCTGCGGCTGAGCGTGGGGCAGACTGACGGTCTGGCCATCCGCTCGCGAGCCCGGTGGTCGCTGGCAGACCTGTCACCGCCCGAAACTTCTGTCACTATCCCCCGCCCAGCCCATCCTTAACCGCGACAGCCATCCCCTGACCATGGACATCATTTTTCTCAGCGGTCTCACCACCGAATGCATCATCGGTATCTGGGACTGGGAGCGGAAGATCAAGCAGAAGGTCGTGATCGATTTGGAAATGGCTGCCGACATCCGCAAGGCCGCAAGCAGCGATTCGATCGAGGACACGCTCGACTACGATAGCGTCTCCCAGCGGTTGCTGCAGTTCGTCAGTGACTCGCAGTTCCGGTTGGTCGAGACGCTCACCGACCGGATCGCGCAGATCATCATCACCGAGTTCGGTGTCTCGTGGGTGCGTGTCAAGCTGAACAAGCCCGGTGCGGTACGCGCCTCGCGCGACGTCGGCATCCGGATCGAACGCAGCAGCGCGGATTACACCGCGCCACTGCCGGCCGATGCGGGTGGCCCGCGCCCGTGATGCGGGCGTATGTTGCGTCCGGCAGCACTGCCGCGCCAATGCGCAATCCGCATCGAGCGCTCGACGTGCTCGACCGTCATTTCGCGCCGCAGCTATTGCATCCCTCGCTCGGAAAAACGATGTCAGAACTTTGGCGACAGTTGGATCGGGCTGCACACCCGATGCAGGCGGTTGAACGCACTTGGAGTTTCGATCCGTCGCGATGAGCCTAGATGCTGCGCCCGCCATCCACCGCGATCACCTGTCCCGTGATGTAGGGCGCGTGAGCCGCCAGAAACAAGGCCGTTTGCGCGACATCGGCGGCGCTGCCGTTGCGCTTCAGGGCCGTCTTACCAATGATCTCGGTCTGCAACGCCGCATCCATCGGTTGCTCTGGCCACATCACCGGACCCGGCGCGATGCCATTCACTCGGATCGCGGGTCCGAGATCCCGAGCCAGCGCGCGGGTCAGCATCAGCAGACCGGCTTTGGCCGAGGAATAGACCGGGTGCGCTTTGAGCGGGCGCTGACCGTGGATATCTACCATGTTTATGATCAGCCCTTGGCTCGCCCGCAGCGCCGGCGCCGCAGCCTGCGCGAGAAACACGGGCGCACGCAGATTGGTGCCGATCAGATCGTCAAATTGGGCGAGCGTGATCTCGCCCACAGGGGTCGGGTAGAAGGTCGAGGCGTTGTTGATGAGCACGTCGAGGCGACCGCAGCACGCGACGGCGCTCGCCACGAGTTCCGGCAGGGCGTTCACGTTCAGGAGATCGGCCGCGACCGTATGCGCCGAACCCGACCGGCGTGCGTTCAATTCTGCCATCAATGCAAACGCGGCATCGGCCGAGGCTCGGTGGTGAATGACGATGTTCGCGCCGGCGCCGTGCAGGGCGCGCGCCATGGCCGCGCCGAGCCGACGGGCGGCGCCGGTTATCAGCACGCATCGGCCGGCCAGCGGTTGTTCACCAAGCATGGGTTCCTCTCCGGCCCCGCGGGCAGTGGCGGGAGCAGCGTCACAAGATACGCGCTCTACCTCATGCTGTCGCCGCTGCGGGATTCGCACCGTGGCTGAGCCCACCGACCTGCCGGCCTTGGATGCCGCCCAGACCGCCCACTGCGAGCGCGTGGTCGCACGAGTACGTGAGGCGATCGCCGCCGCGGGCGGTTGGATCGACTTTGCGCGTTACATGGAAATGGTCTTGTACGAGCCGGGCCTAGGCTATTACAGCGCCGGCGCCCATAAGCTCGGTGTCGAAGGCGACTTCATCACCGCACCGGAGGTTGCACCGGTCTTCAGTCGGTGCATCGCGGCGCAGTGCCGGGATGTACTCGCCGAACTGCCGGGCGGTGATGTGCTCGAACTCGGGGCGGGTTCCGGCGCAATGGCTGCAGTGATCCTCGCTGAGTTGCAGCGTGTGGATCGACTGCCGCAGCGCTACTTCATTCTCGATGTCAGCGCGGATCTGCGTGAACGCCAGCGCGCAACGCTCGCTGGTACAGTGCCACATCTGCTCGAGCGAGTGCAGTGGCTCGACACGCTGCCGGCGTGCTTCGAGGGTGTGATCCTCGCCAACGAAGTGCTCGATGCATTGCCCGTACAGCGGTTCGTGGTGCGGGCCGAGGCCGTCAACGCGCTGGGTGTGACCTGGCAGCTTGGGCAATTGGAACTAGCCGAGACGCGTGCCGCGCCTCAGTTGCATGCGCGGGTCCGTGCACTGGAGCAGGAACTCGATACGTCCTTCGCAAGCGGCTATTGCTCCGAATGGCATCCCACGCTCGGGCCGTGGATCGCCGCGCTTGGACAGACGCTCGCACGCGGTGCACTCCTGCTGATCGACTACGGCTTGCCGCGTCGTGAGTTGTACGCGCCGGAGCGCAGCACGGGCACTCTGCTGTGCCATTTCCGTCACCGCTTCCATGACGATGCACTGGCGCGTCCCGGGTTGCAGGACATCACGGCCTGGGTGGATTTCACGGCGGTGGCCGAGGCAGGTGTGGCCGCAGGGCTGGAGTTGGCAGGCTACACGACGCAGGCCCAGTTTCTGATCGGCTGCGGTATCGAGCACTGGTTACGCGACGTCGCTGATCTCGACACGGTGCAGCGCGTCAACCTGTCGCGGCAGGTGATGTTGCTGACGCTGCCGGGCGAAATGGGCGAGCGCTTCAAGGCGATCGCCTTTACGCGCGGCCTCGATTCGTCGTTGCGCGGCTTCAGCGCACGCGACCTCAGCCACCAACTGTGAATGTGTGGCACGGCTGGCCGGACGACGCTCGCTCAGGTCATGCCGCGCTGCACGCGTATGGCCTCGATGCGCGCCGCACGGATGCGTTCGGCAATCACCGGGCCCTTCTCCCGGGCAAGCACCTCAGGGGGTAGTCGGACGGCCGCCGCCGCCGCCCGTGCGGCGCGCAGCAGGTCGGCTTGCGGATACGGCGCCGCCCGTAATTGCGCTCCGCGACCGCGCGCGTCCGCCTCGCACGCCAGCAGGAAATCCTCGAAGCGATCGCCGCGACGAAAGGCATCGGTCATCTCGAGCGTCTCGAGGATCGTTGAGGGGCGCTGCTCGGCGACCCGATGAATCCGGGCGTGGTGATGGGCGACGAGCACGGCCAGTTCACGGTGTTCGTTGGGGATGCGCAGTCGCTCGGCCATGCGTTCGATCATCGCCGCACCCGCGGCCTCATGACCGTAATGGCTCGGCCAGTGCTCAGGCGCTGTGAGGCCCTTGCCCACGTCATGCACCAGCGCCGCAAAACGGACGGTGGTTGATTTGGACAGTCCGCAGGCGACGTCCAGCACTTGCATCGTGTGGATGCCGGTGTCGATCTCCGGATGCCATTTCGGTGGCTGCGGCACGCCGTACAAGGCATCGATCTCGGGAAAGACCGCAACGAGTGCGCCGCAGGCGCGCAGCGATTCGAAATAGACCGTGGCTTGGGACTCGCCGAGAGCCCGCTCGGTCTCCTGCCAGACGCGCTCAGGAACGAGAGTCTGTATTTCACCGCTGGCGACGATGCTGCGCATCAGCTCGATCGTCTCAGCGGCAATCGTGAAACCCAGCGGAGCGTAGCGTGCGGCGAAGCGCGCTACACGCAGTACACGCAGGGGATCTTCAGTAAATGCCGGCGATACATGGCGCAGCACACGGGCCCCGAGATCTCGTTGCCCGCCGTAGGGATCAACGATGCTGCCATCGGCGCGCTCGGCCATCGCATTGATGGTCAGGTCCCGTCGTGCGAGGTCTTCCTCGAGCGTGACGTCCGGCGAAAAGCGCGTGGCAAAACCGTAATATCCGGGCCCCGTCTTCCGCTCCGTGCGTGCGAGCGCGTACTGTTCGCCGGTGTGCGGATGCAGGAACACCGGAAAGTCCTTGCCCACTGCGCGATAGCCGAGTGCCAGCAGGTCGTCCGGCGTGGCGCCGACGACCACGTAGTCGCGCTCGTGGTAGGGCTGCCCGAGCAGCCGATCACGGACCGCACCGCCGACGAGGTAGATGTCCATGCCACGCATCGTAGCGAAGATCAGGGGTCACTGGTTGCCGGCACTGCGTGCTGCAACGCTGGGCCTGCTGTGCTCGCTGTCTGCCGGCTGTTACCTGCTGCAGGCAGCGGCCGGGCAGGCGGGCGTCATGCTGCGCAGCCGGCCCATCGACCGGGTGCTCGAGGATCCGCTTACCGATGCCCGCACCCGTGAGCAGTTGCAGCTGGCCCAGCGTGCCCGACGCTTTGCAATCGACGAACTTCACCTGCCCGATGGGCGCAGTTATCGACGCTACGCTGATCTGCGTCGCCCTTACGCCGTGTGGAACGTGGTCGCCACCCCAGAGTTTTCGCTGAAGCCGCGGCGCTGGTGCTTTCCGATCACCGGCTGTGTCAGCTACCGCGGTTACTTCCGCGAGGCGCGCGCTCGCTCGGCGGCGCTGCATCTCTTTGGGCGGGGCGATGACGTGACCGTTGGCGGTGTACCGACCTACTCGACGCTCGGCTATCTGCCCGATCCTCTCTTCAACACGATGCTGGCGTGGCGCGAGGCGCGTCTGGTCGGCACCATCTTCCACGAGCTGGCCCACGAGCGCCTGTACGTGCAGGGCGACAGCGAGTTCAACGAGGCCTTCGCCACGGTCGTCGAGGCAGCGGGCACCGAGCGTTGGTTTGCCACACAGGGCCAGCAGTCCCAGTTGCAGGCCTTTGCACTGGCGGATTCACGCGAGCGGGACTTTTCCGCATTGCTGGCCGCAGCACGCCTGCGGCTGCAGACGCTGTATGACTCACCGCTGCCGCCCGCGCAGATGCGTATCGCGAAACAGCGGGAGTTCGGCCGCCTGCAGTTCGATTATGAGCAGCAGCGCCGCCGCTGGGGTGGCTACGCCGGCTACGACGCGTGGTTTGCCCGGGCACTCAACAACGCGGATCTGACGGCAGTGGCCACCTACCAAGACTGCGTGCCGGGTTTGCGGCGAGTACTGGATGCGGCCGGTTCCTGGCCCGCTTTCCATGCCGCTGCCGAAGCCTTGGCCAAAGCCGACAAGGCTGCCCGGCATGCGGCCGTCTGCGGGCCGCACGTGACTGATCAGCGCGCCAGATAGCGCTCGACCACGGCCCACATCGGCGTTCGTTGGATATCCAGTTCGCCGAGTCCGTCGCAATCGCACACCGAGTCGATGGTGGCTGAGAGGAAGTTGTCGGTGGAGAACGGTTTCCCCGGCACGTAATCCATGATCGCCGCCTGCGCTCGCGCCACCGGCCGCGGCAGGGGCACGACCAGCACCTGGCGCCCGAGTGCACGTGCCGTGCCGCGGACGATTTCACCGAGGGTCACCACGTCCGGTCCGCACAGTGCGTAGGTGCGCCCGGCAGCGTCGCGACGGTCGAGGCAGCGCACGAAGGCTTCGGCAACGTCGCCCACATACACCGGCGCAAAGCGTGCATCGGCGCAGGCGAGTGGCAGCACGCCCGGGGTCAGGGCGAGGACGCGCGCGAATTTATTGAAGAACTGGTCGCGGGGTCCAAATACCACCGAGGGCTGGAAAACGACCACCTCCGGTTTTCCACCGCCGCAATTGGACCTCAGGTAATCCTCCGCGGCGCCTTTGGATTTCAGGTACTCGCTGGGTCCGAGCCGCGCATCGGCCTTCAGTCCGCTCATGTGCAGATAACGCCCGACCCCGGCCGCGGCACAGGCTTGTACGACCTGGATCGGCAATTCGGTGTGGACACGCTGGAACTCACGGCTGCCATGGCCAAGCCGTCGCTCATTGAGTATGCCGACCAGATTGATCACCACGTCGCTGCCGCTGAATTCACGCCGCAGCGCCACCGGGTCATGCACATCCGCCCGAACCAGGCGCACGGACGGCATGACCTGCAGGTCGCGATGCGTGACGACATCGCGGGTCAGGACCTTGGCGTCGTGACCCGCGCGGGCGAGGCGGGCGAGGATTTCCCGCCCGATGAACCCGGTGCCGCCGAGCAGGCAGACTGACAGCCGCACGCAGCCTCAGCGGATCGGGATGACGAGCATCGCGTTGCCGCGGCGCACCTGCAGCACGAAGGCTGCGACGCCCTGCGTCTGGCGCTGGAACTCGGCCAGATTGGCGACGCGTGTCCGCCCGACCCCCAGTATCACGTCGTTGGTCCGCAGCCCGCGCTGGGCTGCTGGACTGCCATCGGCAACGGAGCGCACCAGCACGCCACCCCCTTGCGCATCGGCGAGATTGGCGCCCGCGAGGCCGGGGTGCGAACCCTCCGCCTTGCCCTCGGCGGCCATGTCACGCTCGCTGACGACTGCAGTCACGCGCCGTGGCTTGCCATCGCGCAGCAGCGAGAGGTCGACCTTGGAGCCGATACTGAGCAGCCCGATCGAATTGCGCAGGGCAGCAGCGTCCTTCACGGGTCGACCATTGACCGCTGTGATCACGTCACCGGCCTTGACGCCTGCCTTCTCGGCGGCTGAGCCCTCGACGACCTGCGACACCAAGGCGCCCTGCACGTTGCCCAGTTCCATGCTTTGCGCGATGTCGGGTGTCAGCGTCTGGATGTTCACGCCGAGCGCCCCGCGCTTGACTGAACCATTCTTGACCAGTTGGTTCATCACGATCTTCATCATGTTTGCGGGAATGGCGAAACCGATGCCGATGTTGCCGCCGCTGCGCGAGAGGATCGCCGAGTTGATGCCCACCAACTCGCCGTTCATGTTCACCAGCGCCCCGCCCGAGTTGCCGGGATTGATCGAGGCGTCGGTCTGGATGAAATCCTCGTAGCCATCGGGGTTGATGCCCGAGCGACCGAGGGCACTGACGATGCCTGAGGTCACGGTATGACCCAGACCGAAGGGGTTGCCGATCGCCACCACGTAATCACCCACCTCGGTGCGATCGGAGTCGGCGATCGGGATCTGCACGAGATTGGCGGCTTGCACTTTGAGAACCGCGATATCCGAACCCTCGTCCTTGCCTACGACCTTGGCCGTAAGCGAGCGGTTGTCGAGCAGCTGGACCGTGATCTCGCTGGCGTTCTCGACGACGTGCGCATTGGTGATGATGTAGCCGCGCGGGGCGTCGACGATCACGCCCGAACCCGCACTCTGGAATTCACGTTGTTGCGGAGTGTTGGGGACATCGAAAAAACGACGAAAAAATGGGTCATTGAGCAGCGGGTTCTGCTGCTGCACCGTGCCGCGGGTGGCGATGTTCACGACCGCCGGGGTGACGCGCTTGAGCATCGGGGCCAGCGACGGAACCGGTGTTTCGCCGGGTTTGCCGGGCAATTGGGCGCTGGCAGTCGCAGCGAAAGCACACAGGGCGGCGGTGGCGAGGGTCAGTCGGAATTTCATCAGTTGGACCTTTGTCTTACGGGTTGATTGCGCGGCAGCGCGGCAGTTCATACAGCGCCCCTGCGGGTCATTTCGTTACGGCCTTGACCTCGGTTGTGACTGGCGGAATGCGCGCAGAGTTCCCGCCTCGCCACAATCCGGAATAGTCCGCAAACGGCCTGAACGCGAGGTCCGAGGTGTGCGCAAGGTGCACAGCCTGTGGATATCCGGTGGTAAAGCGGTGAACACAAGATGTTGTGTCGAGTCGCCAACCGACGACAGCCGAGAACAAATATCCCTTGACTTGAAATGACAATTGGGAATCAATGAGCAGAGCCGCGTAAACTTTATAACCATTTGTTTTTTATGGTTAAAAAAATTAAGAGTAGTCCCTTTCGCAGCGGCAGAAATATTATTTGACGACCTCTCCATTGCTGCATACCCTAAGCCCCTGACCCTAGATCTTGTGTTGTGCCGGCGCGTCGCGATGAGTAATCCAACGACGCCTGACAGCCATTCAGTTTAGCGGCCAGACGACCCCGGCAGAGCTGGTCCCATGGGCCTTGGCACTCCGGCGGATCGCAGGGGGACATCAGTTCATATTGAACCTTAGCCGCAATTACCGGGAGCGTTGTTGCCGCAATGAGCATCGCCGTCAAAATCGAATCCAAAGACGCCCGAAGCATTCCTTTTCAGGAGGCGTCTCTCGACATCTGGGACAAGAAGTACCGCCTGACCGCGAAAGACGGCACGGCGGTCGATCAGGACATGGACGACACCTACAAGCGGGTCGCCCGAGCCTTGGCCGACGTCGAGAACGAACCGCTTCGTGAGCACTGGTACGAGCAGTTCCTGTGGGCCTTGCGTCGCGGTGCGATTCCGGCCGGGCGAGTCACCTCCAACGCCGGCGCGCAACAGCACAAACCGGCCACTTCGACCATCAACTGCACGGTGTCGGGCACGATCCGCGATTCGATGGACGACATCCTGGGCAAGGTGCATGAGGCGGGTCTGACGCTCAAGGCCGGTTGCGGCATTGGCTACGAGTTCTCGACGCTGCGTCCGCGCGGTGCCTACGTCTCCGGCGCCGGCGCCTACACCTCCGGTCCGCTGTCTTTCATGGATATCTACGACAAGATGTGTTTCACCGTGTCCTCGGCGGGTGGTCGTCGTGGCGCGCAGATGGGCACGTTCGACATCGGCCATCCCGATGCCATGGAATTCATTCGCGCCAAACGCGAAAACGGTCGTCTGCGCCAGTTCAATCTGTCACTGCTGATCACGGACGAGTTCATCAAGGCTGTGCGCGAGGACGCCGAGTGGAAACTCGCCTTCCCGGTCCGCGAGGCCGAGATCGTCGGCGAGGACATCCGCGACCCGTCCCGCTTCATCTGGCGCGAATGGGCGGATCCGTCGAACTACGTCCGCAACGAGGAAGGTCTCGTGCTCTGCAAGGTCTATAAGACCATGCCCGCGCGGCGGATGTGGGACGTGATCATGTCCTCCACCTACGATTTCGCCGAGCCAGGCTTCGTGATCATCGACCGCGTCAACGAGATGAACAACAACTGGTGGTGCGAGAACATCCGTGCGACCAATCCCTGCGGCGAGCAGCCGCTGCCGCCTTACGGCTCGTGCCTGCTGGGTTCGATCAATCTCACCAGCTTCGTGCGCGATCCGTTCGCCGACAACGTGCAGTTCGACTGGGACGAGTACCGAAACGTGGTCAAGGTATTCACCCGCATGCTGGATAACGTAGTCGAGATCAATGGTCTGCCTCTCGAGCGCCAGCGCGATGAGATTCACCGCAAGCGTCGTCACGGCATGGGATTCCTCGGCCTCGGTTCCACCATCACCATGCTGCGTATGAAGTACGGCTCGCCCGGCGCGGTCGCCTTCACGGAACGTGTTTCCAAGGAACTGGCCATCGCCGGCTGGGAAGCCGGACTCGACCTCGCCCGTGAGAAGGGCCCTGCGCCCATCATGAGCGAGGAGTTCGAAGTCACCCGCGAAATGCTGCGCAAACGGCCCGAGATGGTTCGCGACGGCATCCGTGCCGGTCAAAAGCTGCCGGGTCGGGTGCTGCACGCCCGTTACAGCCGCTACATGCAGCGCGTCGCCCAAGAGGCGCCCGAGCTGGTGGACGAGCTCGCGCGCATCGGCGCGCGTTTCACCCACCACAGCTCGATCGCTCCGACCGGCACCATTTCGCTCTCGCTGGCCAACAATGCCTCGAACGGCATCGAGCCCTCGTTCGCCCATCACTACTTCCGCAACGTCATCCGTGAGGGGAAGAAGACCAAAGAGCGCATCGACGTGTTCTCGTTCGAGCTGCTGGCCTACCGCGAATTGGTCAACGCGAGCGCCATGCCGGGCGGTAGCACCGCCGCTGATCGGCTGCCGGAATACTTCACCACCGCCGATGATGTGACTCCGCGTGAGCATGTCGACATCCAGGCGGCAGCGCAGAAGTGGGTCGATTCGTCGATTTCCAAGACGGCGAATGTCCCGACGGATTACCGTTACGAGGATTTCAAAGACATCTACCTCTACGCCCATGAGCAGGGCCTCAAAGGCTGCACGACCTTCCGCTTCAATCCTGAGGCGTTCCAGGGCGTGCTGGTCAAGGAAGAGGATCTGAAGAACACCACCTACGTGTTCAGCCTCGAAGACGGCTCCGAGATCGAGGTCAAGGGCGACGAACAGATCGAGTACGACGGTGAAATGCACACCGCGGCCAACCTGTTCGACGCTCTCAAGGAAGGCTACTACGGGAAGTTCTGAAGATGAGCTCACACAAGATCGACAAGAAAATCGTCAAGTACCGGGTCATCAAGCCCGGTGATAAAGCGCAGGCCAAGCCTGAGACGCGTCCCGAGCCCGTGGTCGATGCGCGTAATCCCAACGTCATCTGGATGCACGAGAAACTCGAGCGTCCCGAGGAGCTCATCGGATCTACCTACAAGATCAAGACCCCGGTGTCCGATCACGCGATGTACGTGACCATCAACGACATCCTGCTCAATGAAGGCACCGAGCACGAGCAGCGCCGTCCGTTCGAGATCTTCATCAATTCGAAGAATCTCGACCATTACCAGTGGATCGTTGCGCTGACGCGCATCATTTCCGCCGTTTTTCGCAAGGGCGGCGACGTGACCTTTCTGGTCGAGGAGCTCAAGGCGGTATTCGATCCGCGCGGCGGCTACTGGCAGTCCGGCGGCAAGTTCATGCCGTCGATCATCGCCGAGCTGGGCTATGTGATCGAGAAGCATCTGCAAAAGATCGGCCTGTTGCGCAACCCGGAACTCGATGATCACCGGCGCAAGATCATCGAGGAAAAGCGTCAGGAGTACGAGAACCGCCAGAAGCAGCAGGATGCCTTTGCCAAGAGCCACTACCCGCAGGGCGCGCAGCTGTGTTCCAAGTGCAGCACGGCTGCCGTCGTCATGATGGATGGTTGCATGACCTGCCTGAGTTGCGGCGACTCCAAGTGCGGCTGAACGACGTTGCCTGATTCGATGCGTCGGGGCGGCCTGCGGGCCGCCTCCTCGTTTTTGGGATGCACTGCCGGGAAAGACACCGCTGGCGTTGCATCGCTCTGCGTGGCGTTATAATCCGTCACCGCATGCGTCCCATCCTTCCACACAATCGCCTCACCCTGGCATTGATCCTCGCCGTGTTGCCGGTGCTGGCAACGGCTCAGGGTTTTGGCTCCGTATCTTCGGGCGCGTCCCCCAACCCAGCCGTCACGGCCCCGGCACCCGCTGCTTCGTCCCTGCCAGCGATCTTGCCGCCACCGCCCTCACGCGCTCCCTCCGGTGCATGGAGTTCGGGAGCGTCGCTCGAAACCGGGTCAGGGGGTCATTTCGACATGGCCGACAAGGTCGTGGTTGCGAAGTCGGAGCGTCGTCTCTACCTAATGCGCAGCAACCGGATCATCGCCCAGTACCCGGTGAAGCTTGGTCGCAACCCCTTCGGGCACAAGACCCGCGAAGGGGATTTCCGTACCCCGGAGGGCCAGTACTATCTGTCGCGCCGCAATGGTCGCAGTGATTTCTTTCTCTCGATCCAGGTTTCATACCCGAACGAAGACGATCTGCGCAGTGCTGCCGAGCGCGGCGTGCGGCCGGGCGGTCTCATCATGATCCACGGCCAGCCCAATACGCCGCACAAGTCACCCGATTACTACGCCAGCAAGGACTGGACCGACGGGTGCATTGCCGTCAGCAACGGCGACATGGTCGATATTTGGTTGCGAACCTCACTCGGTATACCCATCGAGATCAAGCCATGATGCGCAAAACCGTCGTGGCGATGACTGATGCCGGCGAGCTCGATTCCGTCGATGCGCGGGTATCGCCGACCGGCAGTCTCGAAAACCTCTCGCAGGCCGAGGTCGATCAACTGCTCGACACCTCGCGCGGCGGCCTCTACCCGATTTACCGGGCCTGCTCTCTGGCGGTGCTGAACAGCGGTGGCGAAACGGATGATGCCCGGGTGATCTTTGAACGCCACGCCGACTTCGACATCAGCGTGGTCCGGCAGGCTTGGGGCGTCAGGCTCGAACTGAACAATGCGCCGGCCATGGCCTTCGTCGACGGCAAGATGATCCGCGGCATCCAGGAGCATTTGTTCGCCGTGCTGCGTGATCTGCTGCACATTCAGGGCGACATACTGGATCACGGCGGTTTTGAGCAATTGAGTCCGCCCGACATCACCGATGCGATCTATCGGCAGCTGCGCAATGCCGGCCTGCTGCGGCCGCGCCACCGCCCGGATACCGTGGTCTGCTGGGGCGGGCACGCCATCAGTCCAGAGGAATACGCCTACACCAAGGAAGTGGGCTATCAGTTGGGCCTGCGCTACCTGAACGTCTGCACTGGCTGTGGCCCGGGCGCGATGAAGGGACCCATGAAGGGTGCGACCATCGGTCACGCCAAACAGCGGATGGGTGACGGCCGTTACATCGGTCTGACCGAACCCGGCATCGTGGCGGCGGAGCCGCCCAATGCGATCGTCAATCATCTGGTCATCCTGCCCGACATCGAAAAGCGGCTGGAAGCCTTCATCCGTCTGGGGCACGGCGTTGTCGTGTTTCCGGGCGGCGTTGGTACGGCGGAAGAGATTCTCTATCTCATCGGCATCCTGCTGGACCCGGCCAATGAAAACCAGCCGATGCCCGTGGTCTTTACCGGCCCGGCCAGTTCCGCTGATTACTTCAACCGCATCGACGAATTTCTGGTCGACACGCTGGGGCCCGACTGCCGCGATTGTTATCGCATCATCATCGATGATGCGCCGGAGGTCGCCCGCGAGATGGCACGTGGCCTACAGGACGTGCGGGACTATCGCCGTAAGACCAGCGATGCCTACAACTACAACTGGCTGCTGCGTATTCCGCACGAACTCCAGATGCCATTTGAGCCGACGCATGACGCCATGGCCTCGCTGCAACTGCGTCGCGATATGCCGGCCCATCTGCTCGCTGCCGAACTGCGCAAGGCCTTTTCCGGCATCGTCTCAGGCAATGTCAAAGATCCTGGGCTGCGCCGCATTGCCGAGCACGGACCCTTCGAAATCCGGGGCGACAAGGCGCTGATGCAGCGGTTGGATGCGCTGCTGACGTCTTTCGTGGCCCAGAGACGCATGAAGATTGCGGGCGAATACCGTCCCTGCTACCGCGTGGTCAGCTGAAACGCGCGCTCGCCAGCCCGTCTGTCGGCTCCCGACCACCCGTGGCCGATTCCGTGAACCAGTTCCGAACAGCGCCTTGGCGCTTTGTTAGGTTACGGACTCGCAATGGAGTGGTGGACATGAAAGATCTGAAAACAGGGAATGTAGGTAGTGCCCCATCGGCCGTATCCCCCACGGGCAGCGCTGCGCGGCTGGGTAAATTCGGTCCCGCCGCAACGGGTTGGGATGCCTACAACGGCTGGCTCGAGCGCACCCGCTCGCCGCAGGCCCAGTTGTCGCGTCAGGCGGTAATTTCCAAGGCGCTTTACAGCGTTTCCAGCTACAAGAACTGGGCCGACAAGGCCAAGGGCGCGTTCGACCCTGAATCAAAGTAATGGAGCTGGTGCTCAAGTGGCTGGACGACCTTGACGATCTGCTGGTCGTCTTCCGGATCAACGCGCCGGCCGCCATCACCACCTCACTGCTTCTGGTGATGTTCCTGACCTCAGTCGGTGCGATACTTGTGCTTGGTCCACCCGAGTTGCACGCCGCCCACTGAGGTTAACCCCGATGAGTGACAGACCACGGACTCTTGAGGAGATTCGTGCGCAACTGACCGACGAGCAGTTCCGTATCACACAGGAAAAGGGCACCGAGCGGCCCTTCACCGGTCGTTACCTGCACAACAAGGATCAGGGGGTCTACACCTGTGTCGTGTGCGGTGCCCACCTCTTCTCATCTGAGACCAAATACGATTCCGGTTCTGGCTGGCCGTCGTTCTGGCTACCCCTGGCCGGTGATCGGGTGCGGACACACCGCGATGTCAGTCACGGCATGATTCGTACCGAAGTCACTTGCGCCCGCTGCGACGCCCACCTGGGGCACGTATTCGAGGACGGTCCGCAACCCTCCGGTTTGCGGTACTGCATCAACTCGGCCTCGCTGGGATTCGATGAGGACTCGGGCGGCAAGCAGCCGTAACCAGAGGCCCGGCTATCTCGCGCCCCTTGCGCGCTGCGGAGCCAGCTTTGAGTCAAGCCAACGATACCGACGCGTTTCGTCCGCCTGCTGCCGAGGCGGTGATGATCGAGGGGCCCGTTGGGTTGCTCGAGGCCCGCGTCGAAACTCCATCGACCCGCGAGGAGCGAGTTGGCGTGGTCGGCGTCGTTTGCCACCCGCACCCGCTGTACGGCGGAACCATGCAGAACAAGGTCGTCTACACGCTGGCGCGGGCAATGCAGGAAGCAGGCGCACCGACGGTGAGGTTCAACTTTCGAGGTGTCGGTGCGAGCGAGGGCCAGTACGCTGAGGGTGTGGGCGAGCTGGCGGACGCACGAGCCGTGATCGCGTGGGCACGCGGCCGCTGGCACTGCGATGCCTTGTGGCTGGCGGGATTCTCTTTTGGTGCGGCTGTTGCCTTGCAGGCCGCGCAGACGGAGCGACCGCTCGCGCTGGTGACCGTCGCGCCACCCGTCGGACGCATCATCACGGCGCCGGTCCCTCGGCCATCGTGCCCGTGGTTGGTCGTTCAGGGCGATCAGGATGAACTGGTCGATTGTGCGCGGGTTCGTGCATGGGCCGCCGGCTATGCACCGCAGTTGCCGCAGCTGCTGGTCTTACCCGGCGCAGAGCACTTTTTCCATGGACGCTTGGCTGAGTTGCGCGCCGGGGTGATCGATTTTCTGCGGTTGCAGAGGGCGGGCGAGGACGGGTCGCGGCCCTGAAAACACAGGGGCGGCCATTGGCCGCCCCTGCACTCGAGTTCGCGTCAACTCAGTTGACGAAATCCTTCAGGTTCTTCAGCGGCATCACGCGGACCTTCTTGCTGGCCGGCTTGGCCTTGAACATCTGCTTCTCGCCGGTGAAGGGGTTGATGCCTTCGCGTGCCTTGACGGCCGGCTTCTTGACGACCTTCATCTTCGCGAGACCCGGGAGCGTGAACAGGCTGTGCGCCTTCAGGCTCTTCTTGATCACCACGTTCAGCGACTCAAACACCGAGCTGACCTGCTTCTTCGACAGGCCCGTGTCCTTCGAGATCGCGGCGAGGATGTCGGACTTGGTCGGTGCAGAAACCTTCTTTGCCATCTACTTTCTCCTGTGTTTCTAGGGAGCTGCGGCCCCCCATCAGTTTTGACGCGGGAAAAATAGCATGAAAACGCCGCGACACAAGATCTCAATGCATGTTTTTTCGATGTTTCGTCGTCAGTCGGCGGAGAATTCGCGTCTGAACTGCATGCTATACGGAGAGACCGCAGTCGCGGGTCGTGCGGCGATTTCGAAGACGAGCAGATCTTCACCCTCGATCGGCACCTCGCCGATGAACGAGATGCTGCCCGATTCGCTGATACGGCGCATCGTGAGGTCCCTGATCTGTCCACTGAGATTGCGCGTATGCACCTGGACGGTGCCGTCGACCGGCTCGGTACGACCCTCGGCGGTCTTGCGCAGCATGGCCACGTTGACGAGTACCCGGCTGGCACTGCGGGTAATGCCATAGACATCGGTCACCGCGCTCGGCAATTCGTCACTGCGTACCGCATTGCAGTGCACCTCGAACTCGCCAAAGCTGCGTGAGGTAGGCTCGCTGACAGGTGCGGTCCGCACCTTGTGCGCGGAATCCTTGCCGCCACAGCCCGACAGGACCGCGCACAGGCTCGCGACCATCGCGATTCGCAGCAGCCATCGTCGTCGTGTGCAAAGGCTCATTTTAATGGTCTTTCACGCCGGACCTCGCCACTCGGTGTCAGCCCGATTGCAGCAGGATCCGCAGCGCCTGCAGCGCAATCAGTACCAGCATGGCCGAGAGGTCCAATCCAGCAATCGGAGGGATGACGCGCCGTACCGGCTCCAGCAGCGGCTCGCACAAACGGGCCAGTACCCGTCCGGCAGGGCCACCGTTGCCTGGCCCGAACCAACTCATCAGGGCGTAGATCAGGATGGCAAACACGTAGAACTGCAGGATCGTTTGCAAGAGATCGCGCAGACCGCCCACGATCACGGCGCCCGCATTGAACCCGCCACCGCCGACCAGTCTCAGCAGCGCGGTACCTACCAGCTGCACCAGCAGCAGGGCGACGAGAGCTGCCAGATCCACCTTACCGGCCGGAGGCAACAGCTTGCGCAGTGGCATCACCACCGGGTTGGTGAAGCGCAGAACGGCCTGGCCCAGCGGATTACGGAAATCCGCCCGCACCATGGGCATCAGGACCCGTAACAGGAAGGCGATCACCACCAGGGTGAACAGGGCATTCAGGATGAAGAACAGTGCCATCATTGGGACGTACTCGTCGCGACTGCGGTCAGGTACTGCCGAACTGCTCGGCAAGCTCGGCGGAGCGCCGGCTCGCAGCTTCCACCGCGACCCGAAAAATATCACGCATTCGTTCGCGTTCCAGTATTTCGAGCGCTGCCGCAGTCGTGCCGCCCTTGGAGGTGACCTGTTGCCGCAGTTGCGCGGGCGCTTCGTTGCCCTCGGCGGCCATGCGACCCGCGCCGCGGGCCGTTTCCACGGCCAGTTTCCGCGCGGTTTCCGGCGCGAGGCCCGCCGCGATTCCTGCACTCTCGAGCGCTTCGATCAACAGGAAAAAATACGCGGGACCACTGCCCGAGATTGCCGTCACCACGTCCATGTCGGTCTCGCGCTCCACCCAAACGGTGGGTCCGCAGGCGCCGAGTATCTGCTCGGCGTGTCGCCGGTCGGCTGCGTCCACCCCAGGCGCAGCATAAAGCGCAGTGACGCCGGCGCCGATCAATGCTGGACGGTTCGGCATGCTGCGTATCACGACTGCGTCGGCGCCGAGCCAGCGGCCGAGGTCCTGCAAACGAATGCCGGCGGCAATCGAGATGAACAGTCGGCGTCGGTCACCGGCCGGTGCTGCCAGACCAGCCGCCACCGCAGCCATCTCCTGCGGCTTGACCGCCAGCAGGATCACGTCGGCACCCGCGGCGGCGGCGCGGTTGTCGCTGACAGCCTCGACGCCAAAGCGAGCCTGCAGGTTGGCGCGCTGCCGGGCGTCCGGGTCGGATACGACCAGATCGGCGGCAGCCGTGCCGCGAGCCAGCAGTCCGCCGATCAGGCTGGTCGCCATGTTGCCGCCACCGATGAATGCCACTCGCATGCCGTTCTCCGTGATTGACCGTCGTTGTCGCTTCAGCGCCGTTCGCCGAACAGCGCGGTGCCGACCCGCACGATGGTAGACCCTTCGGCAATCGCCGCCTCCAGATCCGCGCTCATGCCCATCGACAGTGTGTCCAGCGCGTGTCCCGCCCGGTTGAGGCCTTCCAGCAACTCGCGCAGTCGTCGGAATGGCCGCCGCTGGGCAGCTTCGCTCTCGCAGGAGGGTGGAATACACATCAGCCCCCTCAGTTGCAGCCGCGGCAACTCCGCTACACACGCCGCGAGGTCAGCCAACCCCTGTGGATCGACGCCGCCCTTGCCCGCCTCGTCTTCCAACTTGACCTGCAGCAGCACCTGCAGCGGCGGTGCGTGATAGGGCCGCTGCGCGCTCAAGCGGCGTGCGATCCGTTCGCGATCGACGGTGTGCACCCACTGGAAGTGAGCCGCCACATCCGCGCTTTTGTTGCTCTGCAATTGGCCGATGAAGTGCCACGTCAGTGACAGTTCTGCCAACTCCTCGATCTTGCCGAGGGCTTCCTGCAGGTAGTTTTCGCCGAAATCCGCGTGCCCGGTACCGGCCAGGGCACGGATCGCCGCGGCTGGCTGCTGTTTGGCGACGGCCAGCAGGCGCACCGACGCCGGATCGCGCCCCGCCTGGCGGGCCGCCGCGGTAATCCGCGCAAGTACGGATGCACGGGCGTCTGCATATATCTGCGGAGCAGGTAACATGTCGCCGTCCGGGCCCTGATCTATACTGCGGTCGCCTGCGCGAGCCCCTCGAACCCGGACCCGGAACGCAGGCCACAGGGAGCCGAGATGGCCGTCGATATCGCCCAATTGCTCGCCTTTGCCGTCAAGAACAAGGCCTCCGATCTGCACCTGTCATCGGGCGTACCGCCCATGATCCGCGTCGACGGCGACATGAAGCGGATCAACATGCCACCGCTGACGCACAAAGAAGTGCACAGCATGGTGTACGACATCATGAATGACAAGCAGCGCAAGGCGTACGAAGAGTTTTACGAGACGGACTTTTCGTTCGAGATCCCGAAGCTTGCGCGCTTCCGTGTCAACGCATTCAACCAGAATCGCGGCGCTGCGGCCGTGTTCCGCAACATTCCCTCCGTGGTCTTCTCGCTGGACGATCTGGGTGCACCGAAGATCTTTCAGGACATCGCCATGCAGCCGCGAGGTCTGGTGCTCGTCACCGGACCCACCGGATCGGGCAAGTCGACCACGCTCGCCGCGATGATCAACTACATCAACGACAATCGCCCGGATCACATCATCACCATCGAGGATCCCATCGAGTTCGTCCATGAATCCAAGCGCTGTCTGATCAATCAGCGTGAGGTCCATCGCGACACGCTGGGGTTCAGCGAGGCGCTGCGGTCGGCGCTGCGCGAGGATCCGGACGTCATCCTGGTCGGTGAAATGCGTGACCTCGAGACCATCCGTCTGGCTCTTACGGGCGCAGAAACCGGCCACTTGGTGTTCGGTACCCTGCACACGAGTTCCGCTGCCAAGACCATCGATCGTATCGTCGACGTATTCCCGGCGGCCGAGAAAGAGATGGTGCGCGCCATGCTGTCCGAGTCGCTGCGCGCCGTCATCTCTCAAACGCTGCTCAAACGCATCGGTGGCGGCCGTATCGCTGCCCACGAGATCATGATCGGTACCCCAGCGATCCGTAACCTGATCCGCGAGGGCAAGATCGCGCAAATGTACTCGTCGATCCAGACGGGTCAGTCGGCAGGCATGCAGACGCTGGATCAGTGTCTCAAGGAACTGCTCCAGAAGGGTCTCATCACCAAGGAAGAGGCTCGCTTCCGCGCTCAGAACAAGGATGATTTCTAGGCCCGGACGCTCTCGTCCGCTGCGTCCACGAGGGAGATATGGATCGCGATACCGGCATCAAACTAATGCAGGACCTGCTGCGCCGCATGGTCGAGCGCAAGGGCTCTGACCTGTTCATCACTTCCGGATTCCCGCCGGCCATCAAGGTCGATGGCGAGATCAAGCCGCAGACCAACTCGCCGCTCACCCCCGAGCAGGCGCAATTGCTGGTGCGCGCCATCATGAACGACCGGCAGACGAAGGAGTTCGATGCCACCAAGGAGTGCAATTTTGCCATCGCACCCCCCGGTATCGGTCGCTTCCGCGTCAGCGCCTTCGTGCAGATGGGCCTGACCGGCGCGGTGCTGCGCACCATCAACGTACGCGTACCGACGATCGACGAACTCGAATTGCCCCCCATTCTCAAGGAGGTCTCGCTATCCAAGCGCGGCTTGGTGATCCTCGTGGGTGCCACCGGTTCGGGCAAGTCGACTTCGCTGGCTGCCATGCTGGATTACCGCAACGAGAAGACTCGGGGCCATATCATCACGATCGAGGACCCGATCGAGTACGTCCACACCCACAAGAATTGCGTGGTGACTCAGCGCGAGGTCGGCGTGGACACCGATAGCTGGCACATGGCGCTGAAAAACACCCTGCGTCAAGCGCCGGATGTGATCCTGATCGGCGAAATTCGCGATCGCGAGACCATGGAATACGGCATCCAATTCGCGGAGACGGGTCATCTGGTGCTCGCCACGCTGCATGCCAACAGCGCCAATCAGGCGCTCGACCGCATCATCAATTTCTTTCCTGAGGATCGTCGCGAGCAGTTGCTGATGGACCTCTCGCTCAACATCCGGGCACTGGTCTCGCAACGTCTGGTGCCGCGTGAAGTGGGTAAGGGTCGCATCGCGGCAATGGAAGTGATGCTCCACTCGCCGCTCATTGCCGACCTGATCTTCCGCGGCGAGGTGGCTGCGATCAAGGAGATCATGGCCAAGTCAAACCGGATGGGCATGAAGACGTTCGATCAGGCGCTCTACGAACTGTACGAGGCGGGTACCATTTCCTATGAGGACGCCTTGCGCAATGCGGATTCGAAGAATGAAATCCGTCTGCGCATCAAACTCGAGAGCAAGCGCTCCGATAAGTCGCATCTCGATGATGATGATTCGTTGATGATCGTGGACGAACGGAGCTGATCGGCATGACAGGGGAATCGGGATCCGACGACGCTGGCGTCGGCAACATGGACGGGCTGGCGGCTGCTGACGCGAGCGCTGCCGCGGCCGAGCGGGAGGCACGCGGCTTCGTACTCAACACGCGCCCACTCTTCAAGCTGATGGTCGAGAAGAAGGCCTCCGACCTGTTCTTCACCGCCAACGCCCCGATCAAGATCAAGATCGAGGGGCAGATCATGCCCATCAATCGGCAAGTGCTGACCCCGGATCAGGTTCGTCAGGTCGCGTTTGGGTTGATGAACCAGGAACAGATCGACTACTTCCAGCAGGAACTCGAGATCGACTTTGCCCTGTCTGAGCCCGGGCTGGGGCGCTTTCGCGTCGCCGTGTTCCACCAACGCGGCAACCCGGCGATGGTCTTGCGCTACATCACGGTCGACATGCCGCGGGTGGAGGAACTTGGATTGCCGCCGATCGTGAAGGACCTCGCCATGATCAAGCGCGGTCTGGTCCTGATGGTCGGCGCGACCGGCTCCGGAAAATCGACCTCGCTGGCTTCCATGGTCAATTTCCGGAATGAGACGGCCTCCGACCACATCCTCACGGTCGAGGACCCCATCGAATTCCTGCACCCGAACAAGAAGTCGATCGTCAACCAGCGTGAGGTGGGTCTCGACACCAAGTCATTCCACCGCGCGTTGCGCAGCGCGATGCGTGCTGCGCCGGACGTGATTCTGATCGGTGAGATCCGTGACCGTGAGTCCATGGAATACGCGATCACGTTTGCCGGCACCGGCCACCTATGCCTGGCGACGCTGCATGCCAACAACGCGGCCGAGGCGTTGGATCGGATCATCAACATGTTCCCGCGCGACCAGCATGCGCAGATCTTCCTCGACCTGTCGCAGTACCTGAAGGCAATCCTGTCGCAGCGTCTGGTGATGGGCAAGAACGGCAAGCGGTGCGCCGCCATCGAGGTGTTGCTGAATACGCCGCACGTGCAGGAGCTCATCAAGAAAGGTGACGTGATGGGCGTCAAGGAGGCGCTGGTGCGCAGCGCCGAGAAGGGCATGCAGAGTTTCGATATCGCGCTCTATCAGCTCTATCTCGACGGCAGGGTCACCCTCGAGGAGGCGATTTCCAATGCCGACTCGCGCACCAACCTCGAGGCCAAAATCAACTTCGGTTGAGCGCGTGCTCAGGGCGCAGGTGGGAACACCGCGTTGGCGTCGAACACCGGTCCGTCGACGCAAACGCGTTTCATCGCGAGTGAGCCATCGCCCTGCACGACTGGCACTGCGCATCCCGCGCAGCCGCCGACTGCACAGGCCATGAACTCCTCCAACGAGACTTGGCACGGCACGTCGAATCGCCGTGCAACCCGTGCGCAGGCCTGCAGCATGGGCGTGGGACCGCAGGCAAACATCGTCACTTCGGCGCGCGCCGTACCGTCCAGAGAATTCAGCCAATGGGCGGCGAGGTCCGTGACGTAGCCGTCGTAACAACCGGCGAAGCCGGACTTGGTTGCCAGCCGACTGGCAACGCCCCAGTCGTCGAGCAAGGGCATGCAGGCGATGGCCTCTGGCGGCATGCCCGGCACGACGATGGTCGACGGTCGTGCGCGGAACGGGTATTCGATCTCGGAGCCCATCAGCACCAACGGTTGCCAGGCTGCATCGCGGCGACGTCGCAGCGAGTCGGCGAGAAAAACCATCGGCGGGATACCCACTCCGCCACCCACCAGCAGCGAGCGTGGGCGCGCCGGGTCTGGTACGAAACCGCGTCCGATCGGGCCCAGCACGCTGATCCGGGTGCCCCGCGGTTGCTGCGAGAGTGCAGCCAGCCCGGGACCGACCACCTTGTAGAGGATCTCTATCCAGCCCTCTCTCGCGTCGACTCGCATCAGCGACAGTGGCCGGCGCATCGGCAGCATGGGGTCGCAGGTCAGGTGCGCGAAGCTGCCGGGTTGGGCCGCTGCCGCACACTTCGGCGCACGCAGGCGAATCACGAACTGCCCGCCGTCGTAGGCCACCTGATCGAGCAGTTCGGCCTCCTCGACGAACACGGTACCGCGGTGCTCTCGCCCTTGGACTGTCGCTGCGCCACTCATACCGCGCGACCGCCCGCTTCGATGTTGCGCAACTGGACGTTGCGTACGATGGTGGCCAGCACGGCCATGCGCACGGCGACGCCGTTGGTCACTTGCTGGCAGATCGCGGATTGCGGCCCATCAGCCACTTCATCGGAGATCTCGACGCCTCGGTTCATCGGCCCCGGATGCAGCACGACTGCGTCCGGCGCTGCCAGGCGCAGATTGCCGGAGGTGATGCCCCACTCTCGACAAAAGGCATCGGCATCTGGTGCATTGGCATCCGCCATGCGCTCGCGCTGGATGCGCAGCGCCATCACGACGTCCGCACCGCGCAGACCATCCGCAAGCACGGTGTGGCGGCGGGCGCCGATGAATTCGTCCTGATCCGGCATCAGCGCCGGCGGGGCCACGATGCGCAGTTCCCCTACGCCCAACGTGCTGAGCGCGGTGGCCGTCGAGCGCGCCACGCGCGAGTGACGGATGTCGCCCACGATCGCCACACTGAGGGCGCCGACATCGCCCTTGCGTTGGCGAATGGTAAGCACGTCCAACAGGCCCTGCGTCGGGTGGGAGAGGTGTGCCTCGCCTGCATTGAGCACGCTCACATGGGGTTGGACGTGCCGGGCCACGAACGCCGGCAGCCCCGGCTGCGAGTCGCGCATGACAAACACATCCACTTGCATGGCCTGCAGGGTGTACAGCGTGTCAAGCACTGACTCGCCCTTCACGCGCGAGGACGAGTGCAGGTCGAGATTGACCACTTGGGCGCCGAGGCGGCTGGCGGCCAACTCAAAAGAGACCCGCGTTCGGGTGCTTGGTTCGAAGAACAAATTGGCCACCGTGCGACCGGCCAGGCTCTGATCGCGCGCGGGCAGATCGCCTGGATGGCGAACGTAGAACTGCGCCAGGTCGAGCAGGGACAGCAGTTCAGCGGCCGACAGCCCTTCCAGCGTGAGCAGATGGCGCAGCCGTCCGCCCTGATCACGCTGCACTTCGCGGCCATTGTCGGTTTTCAACTGCTCACTCCCGTGGCCGGCCGCGCAGCCATGTCTCTAGAATCAGTCGTGCGGCGTTGGCGTCGATATCCTCCCGCCGCACGCGTCGCGCCCGGGTTCCATCGCGACGCGCTTCCCGCAGTTCGTCCGTGGCGGCGACGGAGGTCAAGCGTTCGTCGACATATTCAACCGGCAGTTCCGTTCGCCGGCCGAGTTCCGCGCCGAACGCCCGGCACGCCACCGTCGTCGTGGTTTCCGAGCCGTCCATATTATAGGGCAGCCCGACCAACAGGCGCGCAGGGCCCCAGCTGCGCAGAGTCTGCTGCAAGGCGGTCCAATCGGGTACCCCGTCGCGCGCGGCAATGACGCCCGCGGGATTCGCCGTACCGGAGAAAGTCTGGCCGACCGCCACACCGATGCGTCTGCCGCCGTAATCGAAGGCCATTACGACCTCGCTGCGCCTCTCCATGCTGGTCAGGCGTGGCCAGCATGGCTGCTGAGCGACAACAGGTTAACGCCCAGCAGGCGCGCCGCCGCGTTCCATCGCTCGGCCATGGGCGTTTCGAAGATCACACGCTCATCCGCGGCAACGGTCAGCCATGCATTCTCCGCGATCTCCCGCTCGAGCTGCCCTGCATCCCAGCCTGCATAGCCGAGCGCTACCACGGCCTGCTCCGGCCCCTCCCCGCGCGACAGGGCCAGCAGGATGTCGCGTGAGGTCGTCAGATGTACGCGCTCCGAGAAGGGCAGGGATGATTCCCAAGAACCGTGCGGTGTGTGCAGCACGAAGCCCCGATCGGTCTGTACGGGTCCGCCCCGCAGAACCGGATGCTGACCGACACGCGAGTGCGAACCGTCCATCTCCAATTGGGTGAAGACCTCGGCGAGATCCATCGGCAGTGCCTTGTTGATGACCACCCCCAGCGCACCCCGTTCGCTGTGGTCACAGATCAGGGTGACGGTCTGGGCGAAGTTCGGATCCGCCAGCGACGGCATCGCGATCAGGAACTGGTTGGTCAGGCAGGTCGATTTGGTGTGTCGGCTCATGTCACGGTATGTGCGGTCGGCTCGGTACAGGGCTCTGGGCTACAGTCTTCTACGGCGCAGGACTCTCGGACGTTTCGGACAGCACGGTGCTGTCGCCCAGTTGGCCGTTGAGGAATTGCCATTCGTAAGCGAAACGCAATTGCGGATAGCGTTCACGCATGGAACCGGGGAACGGATCGAATGGCGAGGCGAGTTTGACGATCGTCACCGCCGCTTCATCGAGTTCCGCATGGCCGCTCGAGCGACGCACGACCACCGCGGCCAGCCGGCCGTCAGCCTCGATTGCGACCTCCAGTACCGGATTACCCGACATGGTGCGTCGCCGCGCCTCGTTCGGAAAATTGAGTGTGCCCACCCGTTCGATGCGGCGTTTCCAGCCGTCGAGATAGCTGGCGATCACTGATTCGCGTGTGTCGGCGAGCAGTGTGTCATCCGCCGCCGGCCGACCGCGCAGTTGCAGGTTGCGGTCGGCGGCGACCGCATTGACCCCCAGCTGGGGCAGGCGACGCGAATCACGGGGCAAGGACTGATACATAGGACGGTCTCCGGTGTCGCCGGTCTGCGAGCTGGGAGCGTCCCGATTGCGGCTCGAGACCACTGTCGATCCCCCTGGATCGGCGACTGCGGATTGCTGGAGCAGCGAGTCCCCATCGGCCTCGCCACGGTTCTCCGCCTGACTTTCGGAGGCTTCCGGCAACGAGGTGCGCAGTCGGTCGGGCGAGGTGCCTGAGCCGCGCTGATTACGCTGTGCAATGTAACTCGCCGCGTCGTTCGCCGCCTCGGATTCCCCGTCCGGGACCAGCAGGACTTCCAGCGTGGGCAAAGGCCGATCCTTGGTTGAGTTCGCCGTGAATCGCACGCCGAGGATCAGCAAGCCGTGCAGGAGTGCGGCCAGAAACACCGCGGTCATGAGGCGGTCGCCGGAATTTCTGCCCCATTCGAGTTGCTTCATGGGTGACGATTGTCCAACCGTCGCCCGATCGCGTCCATCAGTAGTCCGCCCACATCGAGGTTGAACTGGCGGTCCAGCTCGCGTGCCCCGGTGGGGCTGGTGACGTTGATTTCGGTGACGAAGTCACCGATCACGTCGAGTCCCACGAACAGCATGCCGCGTTCGCGCAGCGCCGGGCCGATGCGGTCGGCAAGCCAACGGTCGCGCGCATTCAAGGCACGCCCGACGCCCTTGGCGCCTGCAGCGAGATTGCCGCGGTTGTCCTCGGCAGAGGGGATCCGCGACAACGCATAGGGTACCGGCTCGCCGTCCACCAGCAGCACACGCGTGTCACCCGTCGTGACGATGTCCGGTATGTAGCGTTGGACGATCGCGAACTGCTGGCCATAGTCGGTCAAGGTCTCGAAGATGACGTTGGCGTTCTTGTCACCGCGGTCAACCACAAAGATGGAGCGTCCGCCCATGCCGTGCAGCGGTTTACAGACGATACGCTCGTGTTCGCGCAGGAAGCCGTGCATGTCCGGCATGTCCCGCGTGATGAGGGTGGGCGCGCAGCACTCGGGGAACCACGCGGTGTAGACCTTCTCATTCATGTCGCGCAGGCCCTGTGGCCGATTCACCACCAAGGCACCTTGCAGTTCGGCGCGCTCGAGGATGTACGTGGAGTAGATGTACTCCATGTCGAAAGGGGGGTCCTTGCGCATGAGGATGGCGTCGGCCTGCCCGAGCGGCATGATCACCGGCTCACCCAGGGTGAACCAGTCCTGCGGGTCGTCCCGCACGGCCAATGGCCGAGCCCTGCCGAGCGCGAGGCCGTCGCGCATGTGCAGGTCCTGCAATTCCAAATACAGCAGGTCCCAGCCGCGCCGCTGTGCTGCCAGCAGCATTGCCAGTGTCGTGTCCTTGGCGGGCTTGATACCCGCGATCGGATCCATCACTACTGCAATGCGTATGCGCTTGTCGGCCATGGTCACTCCCGGTTGCCAGCCGCTCGCTGGCCTGTGATGGACGTCATGGTATCGAAAGCCGCCAATGGCAGGGGCAGTGCCGATATGTTAAAACCATTACGCAAAGGATTGCTGCGCAGTTAGCGTCGTGATCGTGGCGCTTGTCACCCATTTCCGGGAGTGCGAAGGCATGGAAAATACGGCAGCCAGCAGCGAAAGCAGCCGGCCAAGGCTGGCCGGGCTCAAGGTCTTGGTCATCGACGATAGCAAGACCATCCGTCGTACTGCGGAGACCCTGCTGGCCCGCGAGGGATGCGAGGTCTATACCGCGGTGGACGGGTTCGATGCGCTCTCCAAAGTGGCTGACCATCAGCCAGACATCGTGTTCGTGGACATCATGATGCCCCGGCTCGATGGTTACCAGACCTGCTCTCTGATCAAGCACAACCGGGTGTTCCGCAGCATCCCGGTGATCATGCTGTCGAGCAAGGATGGCCTGTTCGATCGTGCCCGGGGCCGCATCGTGGGCTCCGAGCACTACCTGACCAAGCCCTTTACCCGTGAAGAACTGCTCAGTGCGATCGAGTCGCACGTGCAGCGCTGACCTCACTGCTCCAGGGGGAATCCGCCGTGGCACTAGTACTGATCGTCGATGACTCGCCGACTGACGTGCACGTGATGCAGAAGGCACTTCAGGAACACGGATTTCGTACCGTCTCAGCTGCCGATGGGGGCGAGGCGCTGCGGATGGCCCGTGAACTTCACCCGGATTTGATTCTCATGGACATCGTAATGCCGGGTGTCAATGGATTTCAGGCGACTCGCGCACTGGCCAATGATCCGCAGACCAAATCGATCCCGGTCATCATGGTTTCCTCGAAATCTCAGGAATCCGATCGTGTGTGGGGCATGCGGCAGGGTGCGGTCGACTACATCGTGAAGCCCGTGGTTTCCGATCAACTGGTGCGCAAGGCGCAGGCTGCCCTTGCAGGTTGAGATGACGGAGGCTATCTCGCTGCGGTCGCTGCGCGACCGTCCATTCGAACTCGTGCGGGAATTGGATCGTCGCGCGCGGGCTGCCTCGCAAGGCGGAGCCGACGCTGCGGGTAGCGGCGCGGAATGGGTCGGCATTGCCTTCAGGCTTGGCGGCGAGGCATTCCTTCTGGCGCGGGAGGAAACCCGTGAGGTCATGGCCTACCCGACGGCAGTCACTCGAGTGCCGGGCGCCAACCCGTTCATCCGAGGCCTGTCCAACCTGCGCGGGCAGTTGTTGCCGCTGATCGATCTGCGCGCCTTCCTCGGCGCCGGTTTGACCACCGTCGGTCGACCGACGCGCGTGCTGGTGGCCAACCACCGAGAGATTCCAGCCGGGCTGGTGGTCGACGAAGTCATGGGTTTCCGGCGCTTCTACGAGAGCGAGTTTGCCGTCGATCTGCCGCCGACGCTGCTGCGTTGTGAGCGGTACCTCGCAGGCGCCTTCAAGCGCGGCGCCGAAGTGTGGCCGGTGTTCAGCGTGCGAACCCTGCTCGAGAGTCCGCAGTTTCTTCAGGCCGCAGCCTCCTGAGGGCCGGGCATGACCAGCATGAATCGGGTGAAGTCATGAGTAATCGAGTCAACGCCACCAGACTGCAGCCATTGCTCCTGAAGGTGGCGTTTGCATCCGCCGTGCTTGCTGCACTGGCGCTGTTGCTGATGTGGCGTGCAGTTGGGCAGCAGGCGCAGGCTCGGGACAGCGTGGCCGAACTCGCCAGCCTCGCCAGATCGATGCCGGCGCAGGCCACCGCGGCTGCGGCCGGAGCGGCGGATGGTTTCGATGCCTTGTCGGCTTCGACCGCAGCGCTCGAGAAGCTCGTGCAGGCTGGCGGCAAATCCGGCGCACTGCCGGGCGGTCAGGTCTGGAATTCGGTGCTCGAGCAGTCCCATGCCGTGCTCGACGGACGTGACGCGGCAGTGATTACGCGCGAGGCCGCCACGGCAGCCAAGCAGGCGACGCCCCAGTTGGTGGCGGCAGCCGCCGGCGTGATGCTGGCGCTCAATCCGGCCCGCGACAGTCCCGTCGCCCAGGCGTTCGAGCGTTTCAAGGCGGCGGCAGAACGTGCACCACAAAGTCTGGCCGCTCTCTCCGACGGCAGCGCCGGCGTCGACGCGACCCTGACCCAGTTGACCGACGATGCGCGGTTCATGAAGCAACTGGCCGGCGGATTGGTCGGCGAAGACAATCCGATCGGTATCGCTGCCGCCCAGGGTACGGCCGCCGAACCCGCTTTCTTCCTGAAGGCCGCGGTCGACAGCTACCTCGAGAAGATCAGCCCCGTGCTGCGGCTCGGCGATCCGCTGATGCGCTTGCAGGCGGCGCGCAACGCTCTGCAGCAGAGCACCGCCAGCATCGACGTCGGGGTAGCCAAGAGCAGCGGTAGTGGCCTCGCCGGTCTGCTGGCCGCCCCGTGGTTGCCGCTCGGTCTGATCACGCTGGCGGCGCTCGCGCTGGGCGGAGCAATGTGGCTGCAGCGGGAGATGGCGAGTCTGCGTGCGGCGGCGGACCAGCAGGCCGCGCAAAATGAGCGTAACCAGCAGGCCATTCTGCGACTGCTGGATGAGCTGACCAGTCTGGCTGATGGCGATCTGACCGTGCAGGCCACCGTCACGGAAGACATCACCGGCGCGATCGCTGACTCGATCAATTACGCGATCGAAGCGCTGCGCGAACTGGTGACTACCATCAACGACTCGGCAGTGAAGCTGGATGCGGCTACCCGCCAGACGCAGGCCATCTCCACCCACCTCGCCAAGGCGTCGACTGCCCAGTCGCAGCAGATTGGTTCAGCGTCTGAATCGATTACCGCGATGGCAAGTTCCACCGAGGAAGTCTCCGGCAACGCCGAGCGCGCTGCGGACGTCGCGCGCCATTCGGTCGACATCGCGCACAAGGGCGGTGACGCGGTGCGCCGTACGATCGACGGCATGAATGCGATACGCGAGAACATCCAGGAGACCTCCAAGCGCATCAAGCGTCTCGGGGAGAGCTCGCAGGAGATCGGTAACATCGTCGAGTTGATCAACGACATGGCGGAGCAGACCAATATTCTTGCGCTCAACGCCTCGATTCAGGCGTCGATGGCGGGCGAGGCGGGTCGTGGTTTTGCCGTCGTCGCGGACGAAGTGCAGCGTCTGGCTGAGCGGGCCGCGAACTCTACCAAGCAGATCGAAGTGCTGGTGCGTACGATTCAGGCCGACACCAACGAAGCGGTCACCTCGATGGAGCGGACGACCACCGACGTGGTGGGTGGCGCGCTGCTGGCCGAAAATGCTGGTGCGGCGCTCGAGGAAATCGAACAGGTGTCGAATCAGATCGCGAGTCTCGTGCAGAACATCTCCGCGAGTTCACGCCAACAAGCGGGCGTATCGCAGAGCATCTCCCGCAATATGCAGGTGCTGCGCGAGATCAGCGCGCAGACGGCCGAGAGCACGGCGGCGACGTCGACTTCGATCGGCAAGCTCGCGGAACTCGCCGCGCAGTTACGCCAGTCGGTCACTGGCTTTCGACTTCCGGCGGGTCTGCGCTCCGGCATGACCGGTGAGTATCCGGTGATCAGACCAGAAGACTCGACGGGCGAACGTCCCCGACGGGTCGGTTGAGCCGACGGGTCGCCTGAGTGAGTACCATGCCTTCGGTATCGGTGTCCCCGCCCCCCAGCGTGGATGAGGCGCATGCCTCTCTTGCGATCATTGCCGATGAAGTTGCAACCGAGCTGAATGCCGCGCGTGCGGCGCTCGAGGTCTTCGCTGAGGACAGTTCAGACCGCGGCGCCCTGCAGCGCTTCTCGGAATACCTGCATGGTGCACACGGTGCCCTGCGTGTTGCCGAGGTCTATGGCGGTGCGTTGTTGGCGGAGGAGATGGGTCAGCTTGCGCGGCATGTGGAGTCCCACGCGGGCCAAGGGCGGGCCGATCACGATGCATTGGACGCTCTGGTGCGCGCCATGGAGCAACTGCCCGTGCATGTCGAGCGCGTTGCCTCCGGGGGACGTGACCTCCCGATCATATTGCTGCCCTTGCTGAACGACCTGCGCGCTGCCCGAGGCGCACCGTTGCTGTCTGAGGGCACCTTGCTCGTGCTGAATCTGCGCTCGGACGAGCCTGCCCGGCCCGTCAATCCGGCGGGTGGCGAGGCTGCCGTAGCCGATTTGATCCGACGTCACCGGCCGCGCTTCCAACTGGCGCTGCTGGGATGGATTCGCGGAGAGAATGAAACGGCCAATCTCGCGACGCTGGCGGCGATTGCCGGTCAGCTCGAAGATCATGCCACGACCCAGCCTGTGTTCCAGTTGTGGTGGGTGGTGGGCGCAATGATCGAAGCGCTGCAGATGGGTGGCATTCATGCCAACGTCTCCGTCAAGCGTTTGCTTGGTCATGCGGACCGTGAGCTGCGCCGCCTGCATGAGCTGGGTGAGCGCCGCTATGCCGAACAGCCGCCGCTCGAACTGCAGAACAACATGTTGTTCTACATCGGACGCTGTGCCTCGCTGGGTCCGCGTGTCGATGCCGTCCGGCGCTCCTTTCATCTCGACGAATTGCTGGCGCAGGGTAGCGAGGTTGCGGAAGAGGGTCTGTCTGCGCCCAGCGTGCGCTTGATGAAGACGGTCGCAGGGGCGATTCGTGAGGACCTGACGCGCGTCAAGGACGTGCTGGACATCTTCGTTCGCAAGGGCGCGACTCAGGTTGATGAATTGGTGCCCCAGGTCGAACTGCTGCGCAAGATCTGCGACACGCTCGGCGTCCTCGGTTTGGGCGCTCTTCGTGATCGCGTGCAGATGGAAGTCGAGACATTGCAGGCAGTGGTCGACCGTACGACGCCACCGAGCGAGCAGTCGCTTCTGGCGATCGCCGCCGCGTTGATCACCGTCGAGGACAGCCTCGATTCCCACTTGTTGCGTCTGATCGTGCCGGAAGCCGCAGCGGTCGCGTGCGGGACTGACGAGCCGACCGATGAGGAGTTCCGGCAGGTTCAACGCGCCGTGCTGCGCGAGTGCATCGTCAACATGGCGCGTATCAAGGAAGCCGTGACGCACGCACTCGTCGCCCCCGCGGAAGCCCAGGGACTCGATCAGGTTCCGCAACTCGTGCGCGGGATCAGTGCGGGCCTGTTGATGCTCGGCAAGCAGCGTGCCGTGGACGTGATGGAGTCGATCGGTCGTGTGCTTGGTTCGATCGTGCGACCCGCACCCGGTGAACTCCAGTCACTGCGCATGGACAATCTGGCGGATGCCATTGTTGCGGTCGAGTACTACATGGAGATCCTGCAGGCAGGCCGTGCCGATCAATGGGCTTTGTTGGATGCGGCTGAATCGCGATTGGCCGGTATCGAAAAGGCGCCGGAGAACGTCGTCCCGTTGCGTCCTGCGGCGGTACCGGCGCAACCGGCGGCCGCCGAAGCGGGCGCTGTTGCGCGGCAGCCCGCGCCAGTCATGCCGCAAGAGCCGTCCAGCAGGATCGAAGGACAGCCTCTTGCCGGGCCATCCGCTCAGGATGCCGCAGCCCCGATCAGCGAGCCACCGACTCGTCCAGCGCCGTCCACGGGTGCAACTGTTATCGCCGTGGACCCTGAGTTCGTGTCCCTGTTCGTCGAAGAGGCTCGCGAAAACATCGGCTTGCTGCGCGAGCGCTTCCCGCGCTGGGAGCAGGACCCACTTGATACCGATGCCCTGCGCGACGTACGACGCGCGTTCCACACGTTGAAGGGCAGCGGGCGCATGGTCGGAGCCCATCGCGTCGGAGATTTCTCCTGGAGCATCGAGAGTCTGCTCAACCGCGTGATCAGCGAGACGGTGCCGCGCTCGCCTGAAATCGTCGCGGTCGTGCGCGATGCGATTGCGGGGATTCCCGCGTTGGTCGATGAGATCGAAACGGGCGTAGCCACCCGCGCCGATGTGAATGGGATCATGGCCCGCGCCGACGCCCTGTCCGGCCGTGAGGCAACCGTGCTGGTGCCAGCGGCTGGGGCGCAGCCGGAGGAACCGGTCGCCGCGGAGCCCGCGCTCGAGGCTGTACCAGCGACCCCCGCGGCAGCAGTCATGGAGACCGAACTGCAACCGGTTGCGCCCATTCAAGCCGAGCCAGAGCCTGCCCCTGCCCTAGCTGCTCAAACCGACATGGATCCTGTGTTGCGCGACATTTTCCGCAACGAGACCCAGAGTCATATTCAGGTCGTACGCGAGTACATCGACCGCTGCGGTCGAACCACTACTGCGCACCCCATCACCGATGCCCTGTACCGCGCCTGCCACACCCTGAGCGGCATCGCCAAGACGGCTGGCGCGAGGCAAGGCATCAAGGTGGCCGAGCCGATGGAGCAGTACGTGCGCAAGCTGTACTACAACGGTCACCGGCTGCCCGACGCTGGGCTCGCCATGCTTCGGGATACCGTTCGCATACTCGAGAGCGTTTCGGAGAACGTCAGCGAGAATACGGCGTTCTTCCCCGAGCAGGGGCGGGTCATCGCCGGTTGGCATGCACTCGATCGCGCGCTGGACGCGGAACTCATACGACTTGCCGAAGCCGCTGAGAAAACAGTGGCCGACATGTGGCAGTCGAACGAGAACCTGCAGACCGTGTTGATCGAACAGTACAAGGAGCCTGACGCGGGCACGCTTGGCCTCAAGGCGCTGTTGCCCTCGGCGCCTGAGACTCCGCCGGCCGCACCCCAGCCCCCGGTGGTGCGCGCCCCGGACACACACCCTGTGCAGGTTCCGCCGCCCGCCGCCGAGGGTTATGTGTCTGGTGAGGCAGATGACATCGAACCGGATGCGGAATACGACTCCGACATCGCTGCGATATTCGGCGAGGAAGCCACGGAACTGCTGGAGCAGGCCGAGACGGCGCTGCTGTCCTGGATACGCGACCGCAATGACCATGCCCACGTCACTGAACTCAAACGTCTGCTCCATACGCTGAAAGGCGGCGCACGCATGGCGGGCATTCGCTCGATGGGCGATGTGAGCCACGAGCTTGAAACGCTGCTGGGTGCGTTTGAACACGGTGCGGCCCGACTTGACGACGAGGCAATCGAGCTGGTGCAAACCACGCTCGATGAACTGCAGCGCATGCGCGACATGGCCAGTGCCGGTCAGAGAATTCAGCCGGCCCGCGCTTTGCTGTCGCGAATTCGCGCGCTGGCGGCTGGCGCAGCAGTGCCGCCTGCGGCGCCGGCTCCCGTGGCACCGCCTGTGGTCGCAGGGCCTGCTACGGTGGAGCCACTGGCCCCACCCGCACCGATCGAAGCGGTCACGCCTGCGCTGCCGACGGATGAGCTGGCGGAGTCTGCCGTCGAACTCCGTGCGGAGCAGGAACCGCAGCCGGTCGGTGACACCTTGCTTATCGCCGAGGAACCTGAGCCTGCCGCAGAGCCCTTCGTGCCGCCGGCGGTGCCGGCACCAGAGGTGGTGGTCGAGACCGCGGTCGAGGCTGCCATTCAGCCCGAGGTTGAGATTGCGGTCCAGCCCGAAGTCGAGGCTGCGCTCGAGTCGCTGCTGACCACTGAATCCGGCCTTGCGTCCGTGGCCACCGAGCAGGCTCAGCTCGAGGCGGTGCCAAGCGACGATCAGGCGTCGATGGCGGATTTCGCGGCCGCACCCCCGGTTGCGGCCGGCGAATCGGCAGATGTTCCGGAAGCCGAGCTGGTCCCGGTCGAAGGGCCGGCACCCGTGCTGCCGGGTCGTGAGCCGACCGCGCCGGCGGAGCGCTCGGAGCTTGCCCGTGTCGATGCCGAGCTGCTCGATGAATTGCTCAACAATGCGGGTGAGGTCAGCATCTTCCGCGCCCGAATCGAACAGCAGATGACGTCTATCGAGTTCAACCTGGCGGAACTCGACCGCACCGTCACTCGCTTGCGCGGTCAGTTGCGCAAGCTTGAACTCGAAACCGAGGCGCAGATTCTGCACCGGCATCTGGACGATGGCGGTCATCGGTCCGACTTCGATCCGCTCGAATTGGATCGCTATTCGACCATCCAGCAGCTCTCGCGCGCGTTGGCGGAATCGGTCAGTGACGTGGGCAGCATCGAGGGACTGCTCGAGAACCTGAACCGCGAGACCCAAAACCTGTTGCTGCAACAGGGCCGGGTTGTCACCGAACTGCAGAACGGGCTGATGCGCACGCGCATGGTGCCGTTCCAGCGCTACGTGCAGCGACTCACGCGCATTGCGCGGCAGGTGGCTCAGGAGGAGGGCAAGCGGGTCGAACTGCTGGTGGAGGGCGGTTCGGGTGAAATCGATCGGCAGGTGCTCGAACGCATGCTGCCCCCCTTCGAACACATGATGCGCAATGCCGTCGTGCACGGTATCGAAAGTCCGGAGCGGCGAGCGGCTGCAGGCAAGTCGGAGACTGGACGTATCTCGGTGCGTCTGCAGCGCGAAGGCGCTGAAGTGATCATCATCGTTGAAGACGACGGTGCCGGCCTCGATACGGCTGCCATTCGCGCCAAGGCGCGGCAGATGGGTCTGTTGCGCCCCGATCAGCAACTCACTGACGAGCAGGCACTGCAACTGATTCTGGAGCCGGGCTTCAGCACGGCGACCCGTCTCACCCAGCAAGCCGGCCGCGGTGTCGGCATGGACGTGGTGGCGACCGAGGTCAAGAAACTCGGCGGGGGACTCTTCATCGAGTCCATGCCAGGCCAAGGCGCGAGATTCACCATTCGGCTGCCATTCACGCTGGCCATCACGCAGGCATTGCTGGTACGGGTGCAGGAGGAGATCTACGCGCTGCCGATGGCCACGGTGGAGGGCGTCGCCCGTCTGCAACGCGCCGACATCGAGCACCATCTTGCCGCAGAGCATCCGAGTTTCGAGTATGGCGGCAACCTGTATCGGTTCCAGCACCTCGGCACCTTCCTTGGTTCCGGGCCCTCGCTGCTGCCGGAGAACGATACGCCGCTGGCTGTGGTGCTGGTGCGGGCTGGCGAGCACTCCACGGCGCTCGTCACCGATGAACTGATCGGCAGCCGGGAGATCGTGGTCAAGTCGGTGGGGCCACAAATATCGAGCATCCGAGGCATTTCTGGTGCCACCATCCTCGGCGACGGACGGATCGTGGTCATTCTCGACATGGGCACGCTGGTGCGCTCGGAATGGCGCTCGAAGCCGACGGCAGATACCGGCCCGGCGCGCGACGAACGAGTCTTTGCTCTGATTGTCGACGACTCGATTACGGTCCGGCGAGTCACTCAGCGTCTGCTCGAGCGCAACGGCATGCGGGTGATGACGGCGCGGGACGGCATCGAAGCCCTCGAGATACTTCAGGAAAACGTACCGGACGTGATCCTGCTCGACATCGAGATGCCGCGCATGGATGGCTACGAGGTGGCGGCTCAGGTCCGCGCCGACGAACGGCTGGTGGACGTACCGATCATCATGATCACCTCGCGAGTCGGTGAGAAGCACCGGGCGCGGGCCATCGAGATCGGCATCGACGATTACCTCGGCAAGCCTTATCAAGAAAGCCAGTTGCTGGACGCGATCGAACCGCTGGTGATGGCGCGGCGCGGTATACCCGGCTAGCCGGCAAGGAACAGGACGATGGATACGCCGACCGACGAGATCTACTGTTTGTTGCTGCCGCTGGCCGATGATCGGCTGCTGGTGCCGCGTTCATGCGTCACGGAAGTCGTCAATTATCAAGCGCCGACGCCGATGGAAAGTGCGCCGCCCTGGTATTTGGGCACGATTGCCTGGGGTGGTCGACGCGTGCCACTCGTGTCCTTCGAGGCTGCCTGCGGGCGTGCCCCGCCGCGAACCAGCGGCCGCACCCGCATCGTGGTCCTGCAGGGGATCACGGGTCTGACCACGGGCGGTCATTTCGCGCTGCTGACCCAAGGCTTCCCGCAACTGGTTCGCCTCAATCCAACGGTGATCCACAGCGACGACTCACGCACTTTCAATGAGCGCAGTCCAGTGATCTGTCAGGTCCGGATGGTGAACGACTACCCCTTGCTGCCTGATTTCGAGCGTCTCGAGGCCATGATCAGCGAGGAAACCCACGCCGCCTGAGGCGTACCTATTGCAGGTCACCCCAGAGGGTCTGCAGCATGGTCAGTGCCACGACCCCGGCAGTTTCAGTGCGCAGCACGCGTGGACCGAGACGGACCGGGGTGAAGCCCGCCTGTTGCGCGCGTTCCAACTCGCTGTCATCCAGCCCGCCCTCCGGGCCGATCAGCAATTTGACCCGCGTGCTGACGCTGGCAAAACCTGCCAGCGAGGTCTGGCCGCTCGGGCTCAGCACGAAGCGCTGACCGTCCCGCGGTGCCGTCGCGAGAAACTGCGCAAAGTCTTGCGGTGGTCGCACCTCGGGTACCACGCTGCGGCCGCATTGCTCGCACGCATTGGCCGCGATGCCTTGCCAATGTCGCAGTTTCTTCTGTGCCTGCTCCGCGTCCAGGCGCACCACGCTGCGCGCCATGATGACTGGCGCAATCGCCGTCACGCCCAGCTCAACCGCCTTCTGGATGGTCCAGTCCATACGCTCGCCGCGGGAGACACCCTGAACCAGAGTGATACGCAGAGCGGACTCTGGCAGGCCGGCGATCTTCTGGCCGACGGTCACCCGCACGCTGTCACCCTCGATGGCGGTGATCTCGCAGCGGAAGTCGCTGCCGCCGCCGTCGAATGCGATCAGCGGAGCGCCAATCCGAAGGCGCAGGACACGCGCGATGTGGGTCGCCGCCGCGTCAGGCAGCGTTGCCTGCGTTCCTGCGACCAGAGGAGCAGGGATGTAGACCCGAGTGACTCGCATACGGCGGGCTCCCTGTCGGGGCGTACGTGCAAACTGATGCGCTTGGCCGCCCAAGGTGCGGACCCGGCTGCCAGTGTAAACAATCGGATTGCCGCGCGCGCCTGTACGACGGCATGATGCCGCCATGCGCAGCCGCCGCAATCCAACTGGCACCCGTCTTGATCTTGATCCGGTATCCGGATGGCTGGGTCTGGCACGCAGAGTTCCGTCGCCTAACTGTGACGAACGTCCTCCGCAAGTGCTGCCGGACCTCATCGTGGTGCACGGTATCAGCCTGCCGCCCGGAGAGTTTGGCGGGCCGTGGATCGACCAGCTGTTCACCAACTCACTGCCTGCCGATGGCCACCCCTTCTTTGCCGATGTGGCGGGTTTGCGCGTTTCGGCGCACCTGCTGATCCGTCGTACGGGTGAACTGGTTCAATACGTCCCGTTTCACCTGCGCGCGTGGCACGCAGGTGTGTCACGCTGGGAAGGCCGTGAACGCTGCAACGACTACTCGATCGGTATCGAGCTGGAAGGCACCGACACCACTCAATACGAGGTCGCTCAGTACACCGCGCTGGCGCGCGCGATCATAGCCCTGTGCGATGCGTACCCGTCGCTCACGATCGATCGTATCGTGGGTCACAGTGATGTTGCGCCTGGCCGTAAGACTGATCCGGGCATTGCCTTCGACTGGCCCCTGTTGCGCGCTCTGGTTCGTTACGAACGGGAGGCCGGACCCCGATGAGCCTTTTGATCCTGATCATTGCCTTGCTGTGCGAGCGCACCCTTACGCAGCTGCTGCGTCTGCGCGAGCCGCGCTGGCTGGATCGTTACTGCGACGCCGTGTGTCGCGGACTCGCTGCGGCGCCGGTGAGCGCCCAACCGGTGCTGGCCGCGTGCGCCACACTGCTGCCCGTGCTGCCGGTCGCGTTGGTCGTGTGGCGTCTGGGTTCCTGGCTGCAGGGGTTGCCGCAGTTCGCCGTCGCCACCTTCGTACTATTGTGTTCGTTCGGGCCGCGCGACCTCAAGGCGGAGGTCGACGATTACGTGGACGCGCTCGTCAATGGCCCGCAATCCCGCGCAGATCAGCGCGCCAAGGAGATTCTTGAAAGTGATGCCGCGGGTCGTTCTGGCGGTGTACGCCAGGCAGTCGAAGAGGCTATTTTCGTGCAGGCCAACAACCGCGTGTTCGGCGTGATGTTCTGGTTTCTGTTGCTCGGTCCCGCAGGGGCGTGGATGTTCCGTGTCAGTGACATGCTGCGCCGTCGTGCGGCGTTCGAATCGCTACGCGCGACTCAGTCCGACGCTGCCATGCCGGCGGCAGTATTGGCCCAGTTGCATGGCCTGCTGGCATGGCTGCCGGCCCGCTTGGCCGCCATCTCGTACGCGATCGGCGGCAGTTTCGAGGACGCCATCGGCAACTGGAAAGACGCGGCTGATCGCACCGGGACGGCACTGCTGGAGCGCAGCGAACAGCTGCTCGCTCGCGTAGGCAGCGCGGCGTTGCAGCCGAGTCTTGCCGCTGTGATGCCGGCGGAGCTCGAACTCGCGACCGTGCGTGGTGCCTGGCGTATCGTTGGACGTGCGATATGGGTCTGGCTCGCTGTGGTCGCCGTGCTGGTTCTGATCGGGAGGCTGTCCTGAAAAAATCGCTGACGGGAGGCTTGCTGCTGTGCCTCGCGCTGCAAGCGTCCGCCGCGGCACCGGCACACCGTCTGGTCAGTCTGGCACCCCATCTCACCGAAATTGCGTACGCCGCTGGCGCAGGTACAGCCTTGGTCGGCACGGTCGAGTACAGCGACTATCCCGAGCAGGCGCAGCGGCTGCCACAAGTGGGCAATGCATGGCGTATCGACTTCGAGCGTCTGCTGGCACTGCGGCCCGATGCCGTTCTGGTCTGGTCAGGTGGCACCCCGCAGCAGAACATCGATCGGTTGCGGCGCCTGGGAATGCGCATCGTCGAAGTGCCAACCAACCGTATTGCCGATATCCCAGTTGCGCTGCGCAGCATCGGGACATTGACTGGAAACGTCGCCACTGCGGCCCGGGCCGCCGCTGAGTTCGAGCGCGCCATTGCAGCAGAGCGCAAGGCCAACGCTGGCAAGCGGCGGCTCAGCGTATTCATTCAGATCGATGATGACCCGTTGTTCACGGTCAATGGCGCCCACGTCATCAGCGAGGTAGTGGCACTCTGCGGGGGCAGCAATGTATTCGCAGATCTGTCGCAGACCGCACCGGCGGTTTCCATGGAGGCGGTGGTGACGCGCGACCCGCAGGTCATTCTCAGCACCGACGACACGGTCACCGAACCCTACGCGGGGTGGTCACGCTGGCCGCGTTTGACCGCAGTGCGGTCGCGCACCGTCTACCCGATGCCTTCCGACGTGGTGGCTCGCGCCTCGCCGCGTCTGGTTCAAGGTGTTCGTGCGGTGTGTGCCGCGCTGGATGATGCCCGGCTGCGACTGGTGCCGTCAGGAATTCAGTCGCCGCGGCGATGACGCCACAGGACCTCGCTGCCTTTTTCCTGTCGCGCCAGTACCCGAGCAACGACGAACAGCAGATCCGACAGCCGGTTGAGGTATTGCGCCACCTCCGGTGCCACGCGCTCGGAGCGGGCGAGCGCCCACACGCGCCGCTCGGCACGACGGGTCACCGTACGCGCCAGATGGCAGGCGGCTGCCGCCTGACCGCCGCCGGGGAGGATGAAGTCCTTTAGCGGAGGCAGGTTTTCATTGAGCCGATCGAGCTCCCGTTCAAGCCGCTCGATGTATTCCGCAGTAATCACCCGATGTCCCGGTATGCATAACTCGCCACCGAGGTCGAACAGGTCGTGCTGCACGTCAGTGAGAGTCGCACCGATCTCTGCCGACAGACCCGGTACTGCGAGAATCACGCCGATCGCGCTGTTTGCCTCGTCCACCGTACCGTAGGCTTCTACTCGCAGGTGCTCCTTGGGCACACGCATGCCATCGCCGAGACCGGTGCTGCCATCGTCACCCGTGCGAGTGTAAATGCGGCTCAATCGGTTACCCATCACTTACCTCGTTGCGGGCTGAACTGCACCGCCATGTAGACGCCACGACGCGGGGTATTGTAATCATGAGCGAGTTCGTACTTCTCGTCGAACAGGTTTTCGACGCGGCCCACCAATGCCAGGAGCGGCGTGACCTGCCAGCGCGCAGTGAGGTTGGCGAGCACATAGCCGTCGAGAGTGACGGGCTTGGGAAAGCCGAAATCCTTACGATCTCCGCTCGCCAGCAGATCTAGACCGAGCACGACGGTACCGAGCGTGCGCGCCAGCGAGACGCTGACGGATTCCTTCGCCCGTCGCAGCAGTCGCGAATCGTCGTCGAGATTACGGGGATCCTGGTAGATTGCCGACACGCGGGCCTGCCACGGTCCGTCCGCGTAACTCCAGGCTGCTTCGACGCCCTCGATACGAGCGCTGGCGATATTTCGGTTGATACCGTCGAACGTCTCGTAGTCGAGCACCACGAAGTCGATCAGATCGCGGATCTCGGTGCGGAATGCGGACAGTTCGATTTTATGCTGCGCGCTCGGCTGATGGCGCACGCCGATCTCGTAGTTGCGCGAGCGCTCTGCCGTCAGATCGGGATTGCCGCCGTAGCCATAACGATCGGTGGCGTCAGGCGCGCGAAATCCAGTGCCCGCCAGCGCGTACACGCGCGTGGAATCGCTCAGTGCATAGCCGTATTCCGCGTTCCAGGTCACTGCCGTGCCTGCAGTCTCGTGATCGGTGTAGCGCAACGCCAGCGTGGCGAGGTGCGGGCCGCTGCTGATCTGGTCCTGTGCGTAGACGCTCGCAGAGTTCGTGTCGGCACGCATCACCGTGCCGAAGTCGCTGCTGCCCGCCTGCTCTTGCCAGTAGATCGCGCCAAAGCCCAGTGTGTGAACACTGCCGGCGCGCCAGTCGACACGCAGGTCGGCCGTATCGCGTCGGGTGCGCAGGTAGTCCGTTGACTGGTTCTGCTCGATGCGATCCTCCAGATGACTGATCGTGACCTGACCACTGACATGGTCGCCCAGCGGGAAGTCGAGGTCGGCGGCCGTGGTACGCGTCGCGAAGTCCTGATCGACCGGTTGAACGAAGAAGTCGGTGTACTGGGTCGTGCCGGTTGCCTGCCAGTGACGAACGGTCAGGTTGGCGGCACCGAGATCGGCATGCATCGCGGCCTTGACGCTGAAATTGTCGAAGCCGCGGTCCACATGGTCGAAGCTTCTCGTGGGAAAGCCTGCGCTGTCGGTCCACGACACCCCGAGATCGATACCGACTGCGTCGGTCAGACCGAAACCACCGTTGAGACTGGCCTTGCGGGTGTCGTAATCCCCGTATCCCGCCTCGAATGCCCAGCCTTCGCGACTGCCACGACGAGTGATGATGTTGATGACCCCGCCGATCGCATCCGTCCCCCAGAGCGCCGAGCGGGGCCCTTTCACGACCTCGATGCGCTCGATCATGTCGGGTGGCATATCCTGGATCGCCGCCAGCCCGATGGTACCCGGGTTGATACGCACACCGTCGATCAGCACGAGCGTGTGATTGCTTTCGGCGCCACGGATGAAGATGGAGGTAGACTGCCCCGGGCCGCCGTTGCGCGCGATATCGATGCCTGCGTTGAAACGCAACAAGTCTGTGGCGTCGCCTGCCGCGCTGCGCTCCAGTGTGGCGCGATCGATGACGATGGTCGGCGCAAGCACCTGATCGACCGGAGTCGGGATGCGCGTTGCGGTGACGATCACCTCGGAGGGCCCGCCGACCCCTTCGGATGGCGCCGCCTGTGCGTTGGCCGCTGCCAGAGCACTGCCCAGCAACGCCGCCAAGCGGATCGCCGATCGTTTGAAAATCATTGCATACACCCCGTGCATGGCCCCGCAGGGCCCGTGACCAAATGCAGCGTGCAGGGGGTAATGGACGGAATTGACGCACGCAATGGCGCCACATCCGGCCGCTCGCCCTCCGCGAGGCTGGTTGCATCCATCAGGCCGGTCTCCGGACTTTCGAGCGGGCTGATGGCCCGGCTTGTATCCCCTTCCCGCGTGGCTGCAGTGGGTGTCGTAAGAGGGACTTACGACCGATACAGGCTTGACTCGACTACCGTTGCGGGGGCAGCGCCGGCATTGGACCGGCTTCCCGTTATTCCGAACCAGCGGTTCGGAAGCACCTGACAGTGCCGGCACGGTAGGATCTTGCAGGTGGGATGTCAAGCAAGCCGGGGCGTGCCCATCGCGACTGATGCGTGCACACTTGGCAAGTCGACTTCACTCGCAGGTTTTGCCGCCCGACCATGCCACACTCAGCTTTCCTTGCCGCGGCACTGGCTGCCGCCAACGCCGCCGCGGATGTGATCCGGCGCAGCTATCAACGCAACATCGCGGTCACGTTGAAGGCGGACAAGTCGCCGGTGACCGCGGCGGACGTCGAAGCAGAGCAGGTGATCCGCTCTATCATCAGCGAACGCTTCCCTGAGCACGGTTTCTATGGCGAGGAGACCGGCGCCAGCGCCTTGGATGCGGAGTACCTCTGGCTGGTCGATCCGATCGATGGCACCAAGGCGTTCGTGCGCGAGTACCCAATGTTTTCCACCCAGATCGCCCTGATGCACCGCGGTCGGCTGATCGTCGGCGTGTCGTGTGCGCCCGTCTATGGTGAACTCGCCTGGGGCGAGATTGGTGTCGGTGCCTGGCTGAACGATCGGCCACTACGTGTGAGTCAGGTCGCGACTCTCGAGGCCGCTGCCCTGTCGACTGGCAATCTGAAGTCCCTTGCCACGGGTCCGCAGTGGACGGCCTTTGGTCAGATGATTGCGAAATTGAATCGCATCCGCGGCTATGGCGATTTTCTGCATTATCACCTGCTCGCCGCGGGATGCATCGACGCGGTGGTGGAGACGGACGTCAATATTCTCGATATTGCAGCGTGTGCGGTGATCGTAGAGGCGGCCGGGGGGCGGTTCACGGACTTTGCGGGTCGTCCGCTGACGCTGGCCAGCACCAGTGTGCTGGCGACCAATGGACTGTTACACGAGCAGGTGCTGCAGGCGATACGCGGCAACGATTGAGGCGCGTGCCCTGCTCAGGCAGTGACAAACGTGCGGCCCTGCGGCCAGCGCAATTCGCGCACGGCAGTGCCATATAGCTCACTGATCGTTGCCTCGGTCAGCACTTCATCGCAGGGACCGCACAGCCAGCGGCCGTCGCCGAACAGCAGCAGTGCCTCGTCGGCGAACCGCGCCGCAAGTCCCGCGTCGTGCAGACTCAGCATGACCGAACGACCCTCCTGAGCCAGCTCGCGCAGCAGTTGCAGCAAGGCGTGCTGATGTTGCGGGTCGAGTTGCTGCACGGGCTCGTCCAGCAGCAGCGTGCGCGGCTCCTGGGTCAGCATGGTGGCGATGCTCACCCGCTGCCGCTCACCGCCCGACAACGTGCCGACGTCCCGCTCATCGAAATCGACAAGATCGACGCGTTGCAGGTTGCGCCTGGCAATATCGCGATCGTCTCCGCCCTCCCATTGCCAGAAACCGAGGTGCGGATGCCGTCCTATCAGCACGGCTTCGAGTACCGTGCCCGGAAAGGGGTCCTCGCTGGCCTGAGGCAGCAGGCCGAGTTGCAGCGCTGCCTCGCGGCGCGTCCAATCCGCTAGAGCGCGTCCACCCAGCATCACGGTCCCCTGCGCTGGCGCGCGCATGCCTGCCAGCGTGTGCAGAGTCGAGCTCTTGCCGCAGCCGTTGCGACCGAGCACGGCCATGACCGTGCCTGGTTGCAGCGTGAGCGAGAGCTCGTCTACCAGCAGACGGCCCGGTACCCGCACGGACAGCTCTGCGCAACTGAGCGTTGCGTGGTTTGCAGTGCTCATGATGATGCCACGGGTCCTGAGGGCATCACGGAAACAGCCGCGTTGCCTGCCAATTGCCTGCCTTGAATGCCGCGCCTTGGTTCGACAGCGAGCGGGTCCAGCGTGCGCGGTCATGCACCCGGAACGGTCCCTCCACCCAAAGCTCGATGGCTTCCGGCCACAGTTGGAAGCCGCCCCAGTGGGGTGGTCGCGGCACATCGTTGCCGTACTGGCTGGCAACCTGCGCAATGCGCTTGAGCAGGGTGCGACGTCCATCGAGCGCCTGACTTTGCAGACTGGCCCAGGCACCGATGCGGCTGTCGAGCGGGCGACCTGCAAAATACTCGTCGCTCTCCGCTGCCGGAGAGCGCACCACCCGCCCTTCCAGCCGAACCTGACGACTCAGCCCGTCCCAGTGCAGCACCGCTGCGACGCGGGGATTCGCGCTGATTTCCCGTCCCTTGCGGCTGTCGTAATTGGTGAAGAACACCACGTAGCCTGGGTCAACGATGAGCTTGCGGCACAGAACCACCCGTGCCGAGGGTATTCCGTCGGTCGTTGCGGTGGCGACCACCATGGCGTCCGGATTCGGTTGGACTTTGAGACGCCGGGCGTCGCGAAACCACTTCTCGAAGAGTGGCATCGGATCGGGGGGCAGGGTCGTTGGCAGGAAGGCCTTGCGAAGCATGGCGCGACTCTCGAGTGGCTTGATGCCGCGCGATTATGCCCGAGGATCGGCGTCCGCGAGCGGATTGCCAACCGCTTGCGGATGTCGTCCGCGGACTGTACAACGATGCGCTCATATCGCGATCTGCCATTCATGAAATCACTTGAGGAATTGCGGGCCCGCCTCGACGAACTCGACGGCGAGCTGTTGAAACTGGTTGCCGAGCGTCAAGCCATCAGTGCCGACGTCGCATTGGTCAAGCGCGCCACGGGTCAGGCAACCCGGGACTTCCGCCGCGAGCGGGAGGTGCTGCTCAAGGCGCGCAGCGATGCCCAGGCGCTGGGTGTGTCGCCGGCACTGGCTGAGTCGATTCTGCAGGCACTGATCCGTAGTTCTCTCACCACTCAGGAGCAGGCGCGTGTGGCCGCGCAGGGCCGAGGTTCCGGGCGCCGCGCTCTGGTGATCGGCGGCCGCGGCAAAATGGGCCGTTGGATGGCTGACTTTCTTGCCTCGCAGGGTTTTGCGGTCACCATTGCCGACCCGGCCGGCCCGATCGTCGGTTACGAATGCGTGTCCGATTGGACGACCACGGACTTGCGCCACGATCTGATCGTGGTCGCCACTCCGCTCAAGGTGGCCGATACCGTTCTGCGCGAACTCGCCCGGCACCGTCCCAGCGGAGTGGTGTTCGATGTGGGTTCACTGAAAACGCCTTTGCGTGGCGGTCTCGACGCGCTGCGCGTGGCAGGGTGCCACGTCACCTCCGTGCATCCCATGTTCGGTCCCGACACAGAGTTGCTCTCGGGACGACATGTGATCTTCATCGATCTCGGGGACGACGTCGCTTTGGAAGAGGCCCGCGCGCTATTCGGTTCCACCATGGCCGATTTGGTGGTCATGAGCCTCGACGAGCACGATCGCCTCATCGCCTACGTGCTCGGCTTGTCGCACGCGCTCAACATCGCATTCTTCACCGCACTTGCCGAGAGTGGCGAAGCTGCGCCGCGACTTGCTCGAATGTCCAGTACCACGTTCGATTCCCAGTTGGATGTCGCCGCGCGGGTGGCGGCGGAGAATCCAGAGCTCTACTATGAGATTCAGAGCCTCAATGCCTATGGCGGCGAGTCGCTCGCTGCTCTGCGGCAGGCAGTTGATCGGCTGTGCCGTGCCGTCGAGACCGGCGATGCGGCCGCGTTTGTCGCGATGATGGAACGTGGTAATCAATACCTGGCCGCGCGCAGCGCCGAGCGCACTACGGACGGCCAAGCGGCTCAGCGTCGTTGACGGCTCATCAGGATCAGGAACAGCGGCACGCCCACCACGGCGGTCAGCGCACCGACCGGTAATTGTCGTGGTGCGATGGCCACCCGTGAGACCAGGTCAGCCGACATCAGCAGCACGCCGCCGAGCAAGGCCGACGCCGGCAGCACCAGGCGGTTGTCCGCACCAATCGCCAGCCGCACGAGGTGTGGCGTAACCAACCCGATGAAGCCGATGCTGCCCGCAGCACTCACCGCGCAGCCGGTCAACAGCGAACTTGCCAAAAAAATCATCATGCGCGTGCGGCGCACGTCGAGTCCGAGCGACGCTGCTTGCGTCTCGCCTCGCGCAAGGACGTTGAGAGTACGGCCCAGCGCGGCGGTGAGGATCGTCGCGGCGATCATCAGCGCAAGCAGCCACGGCCAGCGCGCGGCCTGTGACAGGTCACCGAGCAGCCAAAAGGTCATCCCCCGCAATTGCGCGTCGTCGCTCAGGGACAGCAACACGCTGACCACCGAGCCGGCGCCAGCCGCGACAACGACGCCCGTCAGCAGCAAGCGGGCGGGCGTCCAGCCACCCGCGCCGTGGGCCAGCGCGAACACCAGCAACATGGCACCGAGCGCGCCGAGCGCTGCGGCAGCGTCGATCCCGGCTGCGGACAGCCCGACCATGATGGCCAGCAGGGCGGCGATCGAAGCGCCTCCCGATACGCCGAGCACGTAAGGATCCGCCAGGGGATTGCGCAGCAGCACCTGCAGCAATGCCCCGGCCAGCGCCAGCAGGCCGCCTACCGCAAAACTCGCCATGGCTCGCGGCAGTCGCAGGTCCCGGACGACGTCGCCGGCCAACGATCCATCCCCACCGCTCAGGGCGTCCCAGACCTGCCGCAGCGGGATCGAGGTGCTGCCCATGGACAGCGACAGCGCCAGCACCAGAGCGGCCACGCAGAGCAACGCGATGAAGGCAGGAACGGTGGGAATTCGGTGCATGGCAGCGCAAGCCTAGGGGTGACCGCGCAGCGCCACAAGGCCTGATTGTCGAGCAGGTGCATGGAAGCCCATGCCATGATGTGGAAAAATCGAAGCGCTAACGGCTGCTGGGCCCATGACCGACTACATCGACAGCCAGGGATTTCGCGCCAATGTCGGCATCGTGTTGATGCGCGACAGCGGGGAAGTCTTGCTTGGCGGGCGCAGTGACGGCCGCGGCTGGCAGTTTCCGCAAGGCGGTGTGCAGCGCAATGAGCGGCCCGAGGTAGCACTCTATCGCGAACTGCACGAGGAGGTCGGGCTCGGCTCTGCCGATGTCGAGCTCGTGGCCAGCACCACGCGCTGGCTGCGGTATCGGCTGCCGAGCCACTACGTGCGGCGTCGTGCCAGACCGCTATGCATCGGGCAGAAGCAGCGCTGGTTCATGCTGCGCATGCTCCGCGATGACAGCCACCTGCGTTTCGATACGACCGATCGCCCGGAGTTTTCCGAATGGCGCTGGGTAGACTACTGGTCTCCGGTCCGTGAGGTCGTTTACTTCAAGCGCGAAGTGTATGCGCTGGCGCTGGAGGAACTGGGACGCCTCGCGTTCAGCGCGGGACCTCCGCCCCGCCCCGACTGGTGGGACGAGGAGTGGCTGCGCAGTCGCAGTGGTACGAGCCGAGCCCGGCGTGGCCGCTCTGCCGAGGTGCGGCGCGAGAGTATTGGTGATGGCGGCGGTGGGCAATGAACGAACCGCGCGGTCCGGACCCGCTCGCGGCTCTCTTGGTTGGCAATTCGGCCCGACGCTGGATTGCATTGGCGACTGTGCTGCTCCTGCTGCTGCTCGCTGGTTGGATTGGATTCCAGCGCGGCCAGGATTCGGGCGGCGCGGCACGCGAGCAGGAGCGGATCGCCCGCAGCGTGCTCGAAGACAAGGCCAGCCGGCTCGCGCGTCAGAACCAGTTGTTGAACGCCAAAGTGGCTGAACTCGAGATGGCGCGGCGCTTAGACCGCGATGCCTATGGCCAGGTCGAGCGCACACTCGGTGATCTCCAATCGCAACTGGCGCGGCAGAACGACGATCTGGCCTTCTACAAGAGCATCGTTTCGCCGACCGACGGCATTCAAGGCCTGCGCATCCAACGCTTCCAGGTCGAGCCCGGTGCGTTACCCCGGCAGTTCACACTCAAACTGACCCTTGTGCAGGCAATGCGTCAGGACGGGATGGTTTCGGGCCTCGCACAGGTTCTCTTGAACGGCATGCAGGGTGAGCGGCCGACGAAATACAGCGTGGGTCAACTCCTTGGCAGGCCCAAGGCGCAGTTGCCCTTCTCCTTCCGCTACTTTCAGGTGGTGGAGCAGGCTGTGCAACTGCCGGAGGGCTTCGAGCCCTTCGAAATCGATGTGGAAGTACGCTCCAGCAAGCTGCGCTACCCGATGCAGCGTTCATTTGACTGGAAAACGGACCAAAAAGCGGCGCTTTGAGCCCGGGTCGGACAGGACTACAATGCTCGTTGCGATCCTCTGATTGGAGCCCTGCCATGGATTCTGCAACCGACTCCCCTACCGCAGCCGATGCGCTGCTCGTGTTTACCGACGCCGCAGCGGCCAAAGTGGGTCAACTGATTCAGGAGGAGGGCAACCCCAACCTGAAGCTGCGGGTGTTCGTCTCGGGCGGCGGGTGTTCCGGCTTCCAGTACGGCTTCACTTTCGACGAGGCAGAGGAAGAAGGTGACGCCTGCGTCGAGAATCAGGGCGTGCGCCTGGTCGTCGACCCGATGAGTTTTCAGTACCTGAGCGGTGCCGAGATCGATTACCGCGAGGATCTCGAGGGCGCCCAATTCGTCATCCGTAACCCCAACGCGCAGACCACTTGCGGTTGCGGCTCATCGTTCTCCGTGTAACTCGCTTTTGGTGCGCACGGCCCCCGCAATCCCTGACGTTCTGGCGGCGGTCGACCTCGGCTCCAACAGTTTCCATATGGTGGTCGCTCGGTACGATCACGGTCAGCTCGTCATCGTCGATCGACTGCGCGAGCAGGTGCGAATTGCAGCGGGCCTCGACGAGCAGGATCGCCTGAGTCGCGAGGCCGTCGCGCGCTCATTGCAGTGTTTGGAACGGTTCGGTCAGCGGCTGCGCGACATGCGGGCCGAGAGCGTTCGTGTAGTGGGCACCAACACCCTGCGCAAGGCACGCCGCAAGGGGGCATTTCTCGACCGTGCCCGCGAGGCGCTCGGCCATCCCATCGAGATCATCTCCGGCGTCGAGGAGGCCCGTCTGATTTACCTTGGGGTGGCCCACACCACGCCTCAGGAGGGCGGGCACCGGCTGGTCGTCGACATTGGCGGTGGTAGCACTGAGCTCATCGTCGGCGAGGGACTGAATGCCAAGCGGCTCGAGAGCCTCTACATGGGCTGCGTGAGTTTCAGCGCCGAGCACTTTCCGGAGGGCGGGATCACCGAGAAGCGCATGCGCCGTGCCCGTACGGCCGCACAGCTCGAGCTCGAGCCGATCGCAGCACGATTTCGCAGCTCTGAGTGGGACAGCGCCATCGGTGCCTCTGGGACCCTGCGTGCAGTCAGTGACGTCATGCTCGCGCGAGGCGCGGTCGGCGGTGTCATCGATCGGGCAGGTCTGGAATGGCTGTTGGAGAAATGCCTGGCTGCAGGCAACACGGACCAGCTGGAATTGGCCGGGTTGGCGCATGAGCGGCGTGACGTCCTGCCGGGTGGGCTCGCAATCCTGATCGAAGTGTTCGACCGCCTGGGGATCGAACGCATGCGCGTTGCCGATGGGGCGCTGCGCGAAGGGTTGCTCTACGACCTGCTCGGTCGTCTGACCGACGAGGATGCGCGCGCGCGCAGCGTACGGGCGATGGAGCGCCGTTTTCATGTGGACACCGCGCAGGCCGATGCCGTGGAGGCCACCGCGCTCGGTTTCCTGCGTCAAGTGCGCGACGGCTGGGACCTCGGCGAAGGTCTTGCCGAACTGATCCTGCGCTGGGCTGCGCGGCTACACGAGATTGGTCTGGATATTTCTCATTCGCACTATCACCGGCACGGCGCCTATCTGCTGCAGAATGCCGACATGCCCGGGTTTCCACGAGAAGAGCAGCAGTTGCTCGCCGCGCTGGTGGCGAGTCATCGGCGCAAGCTGCACCCTGAACTCATCGATGATCTCACGCCACCATGGCATCTGAAGGCAGAGCACCTGATCGTGCTGCTGCGTCTTGCGGTGTTGTTGCATCGCGGCCGTGGCCCATTGCAATTGCCAGTGATCGAACTCAGCGCGCGTGGTCGTGGGCTGGAGGCGCGCTTTCCGCGCGGTTGGCTCGATGAACACCCACTGACGGCGGCCGACCTCGATCAGGAAGTCGAATACCTGCGTGCGACCGGATTCCGGCTGCGGGTGAACTGAGCCGGCACACGGCAGGGTGACGCCGTGCCCGACTCGGATCGTCCGCGGCTACGCGGCTTCAGTTGCTGGCAACGAGTCGGTCGTCACTGCTGCCTGAGCCGAGGCGGGCAAGGGTGCTGCTTGCGTGGCGTCGGAACTCGGCCATGTAACGGTCCGGCACCTGATTGCGCATGAGCGGCAATGCAGCGGCATTCTTGTACACGCCTTTGACCAGATATTCGTAGTGCAGATGCGGACCAGTGGCTGCGCCGGTCATGCCCACCAGGCCGATCGTCTGTCCCTGCTCGACGGGCGTGCCCGGGCGGATGCCGCGGCCAATGCGCGACATGTGTCCGTACACCGTCGTGACGCCGCCACCGTGATCGACGATGACTACATTGCCGTAGCCGCCCTTGCGACCTGCGAATTGCACGCGGCCGTCGCCCGCCGCCCAGATCGGCGTGCCGGTCGGTGCAGCGTAATCGACGCCCTTGTGCGCACGAATCACGCCGCTGATCGGATGTCTGCGATGCGGATTGAAACCCGAACTGATCCGCGTGAAGTCGAGCGGAGCACGTAGAAAGGCTTTACGCATGCCGCGGCCTTCAGGTGTGAAGTAGCCCTCAACCTTGCCGTCCTGCGACGCGAACCAGAGTGCCCGGTGCGTCTCGCCCTGATTGATGAACTCTGCGGCGAGTACTTTGCCGTCCTCGACATACTTGCCGTCCTGGACTTTGCGCTCGTAGAGCGCGCTGAATTCGTCGCCGTCACGGATGTCGAGCGCAAAATCGATATCCCACGCGAACATTTTCGTCGCGAGGGTCATGATGGTGGCGGCCGACATGCCGGCGTCCTTGCCTGCCTGAAACAACGACGAATCGATCCGCACGCGACGTCCAACGACTTCCGTCTCCAGCGGGTTCTCAACGTAGCTCACTGCGTAGCCCGTACCGGAACGGGAAATCGAGAGCGTCAGCGTGTCGCTGATCTGTCGGTTGAGCGAGAGCAGTGCACCGTCGGCATGCGTGAGTGTGATGATGTCGCCCGGGCGCAGCAGGTCGAGCACGCGTCGGGCTTCGGGGCGACTACGCAATTCCGCCAGTGCATCCATTTCCAGACCGACTTTGCGGAAGATACGGTCGATGTTGTCGTTACGCTGCACGGTCACTGCGATGCGCTGCGGACCCGCGGCTGCTGCCAGCGTCGCCGCCCGCAGTGTCTGTGTGAGGTCCAGTGGCGGCGGGTTGTGGCCCGCAGGGTTCCGCGCGCCGGCCAACATGAGCGCAACCAGCAGCGCGAGACCGGCCAGTGGCAGGCTGCCGGCCGCGACGAGCCGCCGTCGCTCTGCATTACGTAAAAAAGCCGCTATCGGCAGCCTGCTGCTACCGTCCCGAAGATGGCGCAAAATGAAATTCCTCCCGAAGTGCGGGTAAATTAGTTGCGCCAAAGCCACGAGTCAACGGTCCGATCAGCTAAAATCCTTTGATCTACAACCGTTTGTGATCCAATTGTGAGGAGTTTCCTTGAGCTCGCCGCCGCAGGGCTGCGAGCTGTGTAGCCGGCACCCGTCCGGGCTCTAGGTAACGCCTGCCCGCACTTCGATCCCTCGTTTTTCCAATACAACCATCGGTAAACCCCTTGATGATCTCCCCCCAAGAGCAACTGGCTGAACTGCGACGCGGTACCGCTGAAATCCTGATCGAGTCCGAGCTGCTGAAAAAATTGCAGCGGGATCAGCCGCTGCGGATCAAGGCGGGTTTCGATCCGACCGCGCCTGATCTGCATCTGGGACACACCGTGCTGATCAACAAGATGGCGTTGTTCCAGCGACTCGGGCATGAGGTGATCTTCCTGATCGGGGATTTCACGGGCCTGATAGGCGATCCTACGGGCCGCAACGCGACGCGTCCCGCGCTCACGCCGGAGGACGTGCAGGCCAACGCCAGAACCTACGAGGCGCAGATCTTCAAGATTCTCGATCCGGCCCTTACGCGCGTCGTGTTCAACTCGACCTGGATGGGCCCGATGAGCGCGTCTGGCCTCATTCAGCTTGCTGCGCGCCACACGGTCGCGCGCATGCTGGAGCGTGACGACTTTGCCAAGCGCTACAAGGCGGGGCAGGCCATTGCCGTTCACGAGTTTCTGTATCCGCTCGTTCAGGGCTACGACTCCGTCGCCCTCAAGGCCGATGTGGAATTGGGCGGTACGGATCAGAAGTTCAATTTGTTGGTCGGCCGCCAGCTGCAGGAATCCTACGGTCAGGAGCCGCAGGTCGTCATCACGATGCCGTTGCTCGAGGGTCTGGACGGCGTCAACAAAATGTCGAAATCGCTCGGCAATTACATCGGTATCACCGATGCGCCGGATGACATGTTCGGCAAACTGATGTCGATATCCGATGACCTGATGTGGCGCTATTTCGACCTGCTGTCGTTCCGGGCGAATGCAGAGATCACCGCATTGCGTGCGGCAGTGGCGGAGGGGCGTAATCCGCGCGATGTGAAATTCGAACTCGGCGTCGAGATCGTCAGCCGTTTCCACGGTGCGGGCAGCGGCGAGCGTGCGCGTGATGCGTTCGTCGCGCGTTTCCAGCAGGGTGCGTTGCCCGAGGATCTGGCTGAGGTCACATTGCAAGCAAACGGTGCGACGCTCGCGATCGCTCACGTGCTGAAGGGTGCCGGTCTGGTGCCCAGCACCAGTGAAGCGCTGCGTCAGCTGAAGCAGGGCGCGGTCCGCATCGATGGTGCGCGGGTGGAGGATGCGTCATTGGTCTTCGTGGCCGGTGCCACCCACGTTTTTCAGGTGGGCAAGCGTCGGCTCGCCCGCGTCACGATCAGCTGATTTCGCGCGCGCCGAACGGGCTTTCCAAGACATTGCGCCGGCACGGAACGCCGCCCGATCGGCGCGGTCAAAACAGCAGTTGACGGCGCGTCGTGCGTCGCTATACTGCCCGCCCTTCCGCCGTCACCGGGACCCCCGGCCGACACTGTGAACCACCTCTCGAAAAAATATTTTCAGAGGGGTGTTGACAGTCACCGGAAGCGCCGCATAATAGGCGGCTCCCCCGACGAGTTTCGGGGCGCTCTTTAAAAATCAAACAGGTAATTTGTGTGGGGACTCGCGTCGATCGTTTGCGAACGCAAACAGACGGCGAGTATCCAAATTTAGCCAGTAAAGCTAAGTTAGGTTCTCTCCAACTGAAAAGTCGCAAGACTTCAAGTGAAGAGTTTGATCCTGGCTCAGATTGAACGCTGGCGGCGTGCTTAACACATGCAAGTCGATCGGTAACGCGGGGCAACCTGGCGACGAGAGGCGGACGGGTGAGGAACGCTTGGGAATCTGCCCATCAGCGGGGGACAACACGGGGAAACTCGTGCTAATACCGCATACGCTCCACGGAGGAAAGCAGGGGACCGCAAGGCCTTGCACTGATGGATGAGCCCAAGTCGGATTAGCTAGTTGGCGGGGTAACGGCCCACCAAGGCTACGATCCGTAGCTGGTCTGAGAGGACGATCAGCCACACCGGAACTGAGACACGGTCCGGACTCCTACGGGAGGCAGCAGTGGGGAATATTGGACAATGGGGGAAACCCTGATCCAGCGACGCCGCGTGGGTGAAGAAGGCCTGCGGGTTGTAAAGCCCTTTCGGTAGGGACGAAAGCTCTTGGTTTAATACGCCAAGAGGTTGACTTAACCTACATAAGAAGCACCGGCTAACTCTGTGCCAGCAGCCGCGGTAATACAGAGGGTGCGAGCGTTAATCGGAATTACTGGGCGTAAAGCGCACGTAGTCGGCATTGCAAGTCGGGTGTGAAATCCCCGGGCTCAACCTGGGAACTGCATCCGAAACTGCCTTGCTTGAGTATGGGAGAGGGAAGCGGAATTTCCGGTGTAGCAGTGAAATGCGTAGATATCGGAAGGAACATCAGTGGCGAAGGCGGCTTCCTGGACCAATACTGACGATCAGGTGCGAAAGCGTGGGGAGCAAACAGGATTAGATACCCTGGTAGTCCACGCCCTAAACGATGAGAACTGGATGTCGGGAGGGTCTGCCTTCCGGTGTCGTAGCTAACGCGTTAAGTTCTCCGCCTGGGAAGTACGGCCGCAAGGTTGAAACTCAAAGGAATTGACGGGGACCCGCACAAGCGGTGGAGCATGTGGTTTAATTCGATGCAACGCGAAGAACCTTACCTGGCCTTGACATGCTTGGAATCCTGCAGAGATGCGGGAGTGCCTTCGGGAACCAAGACACAGGTGCTGCATGGCTGTCGTCAGCTCGTGTCGTGAGATGTTGGGTTAAGTCCCGCAACGAGCGCAACCCTTGTCCTTAGTTGCCATCATTAAGTTGGGAACTCTAAGGAGACCGCCGGTGACAAACCGGAGGAAGGTGGGGATGACGTCAAGTCATCATGGCCTTTATGGCCAGGGCTACACACGTGCTACAATGGTAAGTACAGAGGGAAGCCAACCGGCGACGGGGAGCTAATCCCAGAAAGCTTATCTTAGTCCGGATTGGAGTCTGCAACTCGACTCCATGAAGTTGGAATCGCTAGTAATCGCAGATCAGCATTGCTGCGGTGAATACGTTCCCGGGTCTTGTACACACCGCCCGTCACACCATGGGAGTTGATTGCACCAGAAGCAGGTAGCCTGACCGAAAGGGGGGCGCTTACCACGGTGTGGTCAATGACTGGGGTGAAGTCGTAACAAGGTAGCCGTACGGGAACGTGCGGCTGGATCACCTCCTTTAAAGAACACACCACTGATTCAGTGGCGCGAGTTCCCAACACAAATTACCTGCCTGAAGTTTGGGCAGCGGCCCTTCAGGTTCGCCAGCAATGCTGGGGCTGCAGAACACTTGGGTCTGTAGCTCAGTTAGTTAGAGCGCACCCCTGATAAGGGTGAGGTCGGGGGTGCAACTCCTCCCAGACCCACCAAGTGTCAAACGAGGGGCCATAGCTCAGCTGGGAGAGCGCCTGCCTTGCACGCAGGAGGTCATCGGTTCGATCCCGATTGGCTCCACCACCTGACGCCCCGCCTGCCAAACTTCATACATCAGTTTTATTGCTTCGCCCTGGCGGCGTTGCATGCTGTTTAAAAATCCGGAAGTTTTGTTTTTGACGCTAAGTTTTCAAGCGAATTGTTTTATGTTTGTTTT
>Ga0209598_10000010_pt1 | contig 144457 bp, 137 predicted proteins | sample M_140807_EF_Meta_FD_187317 | JGI IMG/M metagenome (GOLD analysis project Ga0209598, IMG submission 187317) | Freshwater microbial communities from Lake Montjoie, Canada to study carbon cycling - M_140807_EF_MetaG (SPAdes) (version 2) | ecosystem: Environmental > Aquatic > Freshwater > Lake... | reverse complement strand
GATTCGAACTCGCGACCAACGGATTAAAAGTCCGCTGCTCTACCGACTGAGCTACCGTCCCAAAATGGTAATTCAACATTATAGCAAGAACTTTTAACCAGGACGATTTGTTGGGTAGTTTTGCACAAAGTACTTGTCAATTCCTTTCGCAATTGCTAATGAAACCCTTTTCTGATAACCCTCATCTAATAATTTAGCTTCTTCTTCAGGGTTACTAATAAAGGCAGTTTCTACCAGTATTGATGGGATATCTGGCGCTTTTAGTACAGCAAAATTTGCTTGCTCTACACTTTTACTATGCAAAGTTGCAAAGGCACCAATTTCTTTAACAATCGAGCTTCCAAGACGAAGGGAGTCTTTGATTTGTGCAGTTGTAGCCATATCCAATAGCAGTTTAGCGACATCAACATTTTTTGATTTAATATTTAAGCCACCGATCAGATCTGCCGAGTTTTCCTTGTTAGCAATCCATCTAGCCGCAGTGCTTGTTGCTCCTTGTTGAGATAGGGCAAATACGGATGCTCCTTTTGCGTGAGGAAGTACAAAAGCATCAGCATGTATCGAAATGAATAAATCTGCTTGAACTTTTCGAGCTTTTTGTACACGTGTATGAAGTGGCACAAAATAATCTGCGTCGCGTGTAAGCAATATTCGAAAATTACCATGACCTTCAAGGATATCCTTTAATTTATGAGAAATTGCTAAAACTACATTTTTCTCAAAAGTACCTGCCATTCCTATTGCTCCTGGATCCTCACCACCATGGCCTGGGTCGATAGCTATGATGATTGGTCTAGAGTATTTAAAAGAGTTAGAAAGTTGGTTATCCAGACTTATTCCTTGAAATTGTTTTGCTATTCTTGCAATTTCTTCTTCATCTTCTTGCCTGGCATTTTTTTGTAAGAAAGTAGTTACTGGGTCTTGGGAATTTTTAGGATAAAGATCAAAAACTAGGCGGTGTTTATAGGCTCCAACGGGATTAAGTGTAAATAGTTGAGGCACTATTTCTTCTTTGAGATCAAAAACAATTCTGGTTACTTGAGGTTGGTAAAGGCCAACCCGAACATTGGATATATAGGGGTCATTTTTTTGGACCTTCGAAATAAGTTCTTTAATCGAAGAACTCAGATCAATTCCTTGAATATCAACTACTAAGCGATTTGGATCGTTTAATAATTGAAAGTTGGTGATTAAGGCGGTATCCGATTCGATAGTTACCCGCGTATAAACTTCAGAGGGCCAAACTCTCACAGCAATTAGGTTTGCGCCATAAGCAATTTCTTTTGGCCCTAATATAAAAATAGCCTTTGCTACAGCAGAGTACTTGAGAAGTCGAAGTGTCGAATGTCGCTTCTTGAAGTCCAAACATTAGCTCCCATTTGAAAAAGTGTTGATGATTTTTTGCCCCAGTAAATTAGAGGCTATGAAAGTACCGAATCGTTGATTCTCATTCAAATATTCTATAGAAATTTGTAGGCAAGGCGTGGGTAATGTGTTTTCTGCTTTTTCTGGCCATTCGATTAAATTGATTCCTGGAGACGTTAAGAGATCTTTAAAGCCACTATCCTCCCACTCTCGGGCATGCCTCATACGATATAGATCAAAATGGTGAATAGCAAAAGAGTATTGGCCAACTTCGATCTCATATGGCTCGCATAATGAATAGCTTGGACTTTTTACTTTGCCCTGATGTCCAAGAGCTTTTAATAAATATCTAATAAAAGTCGTTTTCCCGGCGCCCAAGTTTCCTTGAAGCCAGATATGCATGACAGAATCATGCAAAATGATCTCTGTAATGACTTTAGCAAGTTTTTGTGCCCATTTCTCGCAGTCCTCAGATGAGTTCCAATTGAATTTGTAAAGAGTGCCTAAAATAGTCATACATGAACTCCGATAACCTGATCGAACTTTTGGCGTGGATTAAATCTCAAGCAATGGATTTGGGCTTTAGTGAATTGCGCGTCACGAATTTGGATGTCAGTGATGCAACCCCTTATTTGCGAGAATGGCTGGCTAAAGGTTTTCATGGTGATATGAATTATATGAGTCGTCATGCTTTTTTGCGTGAAAATCCTCAAGAATTGTTGCCAGAGGTTTTACGGGTTATTAGTGTTCGGATGGATTATTTAGCGGCAGAAGCTTTATTAGCTGATACAGGTGGTAAAGATTGGCGTTTTAGAGAGTTACAGGCCCTTGAGGATCCTGAGCGGGCAGTTATTTCTGTATATGCCAGGGGTAGAGACTATCACAAAGTATTACGTAGTAGATTACAAAAATTAGTAGATAAAATTCAAGAACAGATTACGCCGATGAACTCTCGGGTGTTTGTTGACTCAGCCCCAGTTTTAGAAGTTGAGTTTGCTAAAAAGTCCGGGATTGGTTGGCGCGGCAAACATACTTTAGCTTTAAATCGTCTTGGCGGCTCGATGTTTTTTCTTGGAGAAATTTTTATTGATATCCCTTTGCCACTCGATGAGCCGATTTCGGAACACTGTGGACAGTGTCAAGCGTGCATCGATATTTGTCCGACCAATGCCATTACAGGCCCTTACCAATTAGACGCAAGACGATGCATATCTTACTTAACCATTGAGCATCCTGGTGTAATCCCGGTAGAGTTACGCCCATTCATTGGTAATCGAATTTATGGCTGTGATGATTGCCAATTAATTTGTCCTTGGAATAAATATGCGCAGAAGTCCTATATAGAGGATTTTAAGGAGCGAAACGCACTTGGATCGTCACATTTAATTGAATTATTTCATTGGACTGCCCAGGAATTTGATACTCGGATGCAAGGGAGTGCCATCTACCGTATAGGTTACGAGCGTTGGGTACGCAATATTGTGGTCGCTTTAGGAAACTTACTACGTGCTCCATCTTGCGATGATGCAATGAGGCAACAGGTAATAATCCTGTTAGAGAACCGCAAATTAAGCACCAGCGATTTAGTGATAGAGCATATTAATTGGGCTTTGGAGTATTCCAAGTTGAATACAATAGCTAGATGAATCAAAATAACATAAAAATTCGTAATCAAGCATTAATCAACTCCATCAAAATTGGTGCCAAAGTAGGGCTTCTTGGACCAGGTCCTGTCTTATTTGGGGGGATGTTGGGATTTGGTGCGATGGGGCAGGGATCTGGCTTAAGCATTTGGCATACAACCGCGATTTCTTTTTTTATGTACGCCCTTCCAGGTCAGGTAGTTTTTATTGAGATGATGACTATGGGTTCTGCAGCCAGTGCAATTGCGATTGCTGTGGCGTTAACTTCCACACGATTTTTAACAATGACCCTGACTTTATTTCCTCAAATTCCAAAAACTGCGCATGAGCCACCTCGATTATTAATGGTTCATATGTTAGCAATGAGTACTTGGACTACCTGTATGCGGGATTTTCCGAAAATTCTTCCAGAGCATCGTTATGGGTATTACATTGGAATTGGCTTAGTTTGCTGGCTAATTTCAGTACCTTCCACTTTTCTTGGGTATCTTATTGCGGATGCAGTACCTCCTTGGGTTACCTATGCTTTGGTGTTTGTCAATCCACTTTTTTTTCTTCTTTCCTTTACTGAAGTCGCTTTAGTTATCAATCGTATTAGTATTTTAGTTGGCGGTATTGTTGGGACAATCTTATACCCAATATATCCAGATCACGCATTATTAATTACGGGTATTGTGTTTGGGACTTGTGTCTATGTAATCGATTATGTTTTAAGAAAAAGAAAACAGGTCTCGCAATAATGGAGGCACTATTTGAAAGTCTTGGTTGGTGGGCAGCTTTAGGTTTTGTAGTAATTGCGACCTATTTTTGGCGTGGTTTAGGCATCTTATTATCTGGACACGTTGACCAAAATAGTGAAATCTTTAGATGGCTCTCCGCCGTTACCTACTCATTAGTTGGGGCGTTGACCTTCAAGTTAATTATCTTGCCGATTGGTTTACTGAGTAATGTACCTTTGGTATACCGGATCGGGGTATGTTTAATTTGCATTTGGTGGATGTTAAGAAAACCTAACAATATGGTTCCTTGCTTAATTTTGGGATCTCTATTAATGATGGCTTACGGCCTAGTTGAGCTGTTTATTTAAGTAACCAAGACAGTAAAAGGGTTAAATGCCCCCAAGCAATTTAGGTTGTAAATTCTTTATTGAGAATGATTATCATTAAGATATAGTTTGTTCATTCAATTTAAGGAAAAAAGATGACGTATCGTGAAGTCAGTAGCACCAAAGTCAGTGAGGCCAGAGTCAGTAAAACCAAACAGCCTCTTTTAAAAGAAGATCTAAAGGCAGTCAAAAAATCACCACCCAAAAAAATACTCAGTAAATTAAAACAGTTTCTGATTGCGCTGAGTGGCGCAATTTTATCAGTGCAAATAACGCATGCTGGTGAAGGTAATTTCGGTTGGATTTACAGCTTAGATCTTCAACCAAAAGGAACATGGGAAATTGAGCAGCGCTTGCAATTAACCAGAGGGCAGGCAAGTGGAACGTATGATTACTGGTATGGCAGGTCGGAACTGGCATATGGACTAAGTAATAATATTCAAATTGCTGGGTATCTTAATAGTTATTCAATTAATGCTGCTAAAAATTTTACGAACCCAGACGCATGTGATCAGGGTGTAAACCCTTGTACGGCAGGATATGGTGTGCCAGGAAGTGCTGGATTAAGTGATAGTTATTCCAAAAAAGGAATTGATGGGGTATCTCTGGAGGGTATATGGAGGATCACAAATCCAGTTACAGAAGCTGTTGGTGTTGGGTTGTATTTAGAGCCGACAATCGGAAAATTAAAAGATGCCATTGAAGCACGCGTTATATTGCAATCAAATTTTATTGACGATCGATTACAGGTAGTTGGAAATTTTGTGTATGAAATTGAACGTTTAAAATTTGATGATGAACCAATTAAAGAGACAGTCTTTGACTTTGTTGGTGGTTTTACTTATCGGGTAGCACCTAGTTGGAACTTAGGTTTAGAGTATCGATTTCATAACGATTTTGATGGTTATCACTTGAATAGACAGACTCAAAAAGCCCATTTCATTGGTCCTAATATTCATTACGCAAGTAAAAATTGGTGGTTAACAGCAGCGATGCGGACTCAAATTGGAGGGAGTTGTTGGGAGCCTGGTGATGCGGAGTGTTCAGATGGGAAAGTTTGGGATGGACACGGCCGAAATGAGTATTTAGTAAAGGTAGGGGTACCTTTTTAATGAATATAAAAACTACCTTGGCCGTATTACCAGTTGTAGCATTAACGCCGATCATCTGTAATGTGGTTGTAGCAAAAACATATTTATCGATTGAGCAAGCTAAGGAGGTATTATTCCCGAAATCCTATATGGTTAGACACCCTGTTGAATTAAATCCAGAACTGATTTATCAGATGAGAAAAATATCAGGCGTGAGGCACCCCTTTAATCCAAAAGAGGTATGGCATGTTGGCGATGGATCATGGTTTATTGTCGATGAGGTAGTCGGAAAGCATGAAATGATCAAATATGCGGTGGGGATTGATCAGAATGGTCGGATTCGTGGTGTTGAAATCATGCAATATAACGAGTCATATGGTGGCGAAGTAAAAGATAAATCATGGCGTCAGCAGTTTATTGGCAAGTCAATAAAGGATCCTATTAAGTTACGGGTTGATATTGAAAATATCGCTGGCGCCACTTTGTCATCAAAGCATCTTACAGATGGCGTGAAGCGCCTCATGGTAATGCATGATGCTATTTTGAAAAGGAGACAACTATGATACGTTGTCAGCCCCTCATGGGAACTTTCGTGGTCGTGAAAATTAAGGATATCGGTCAAGAAGAGGAGTTAACGAAGGACAGGGAGAAGTTTTATCAATACATTATTTCAATCGTTTTTAGTGAGATGAAGCAGGTTCAGTCTTTAATGTCATTTCATGACATAGATAGTGATGTTTCGCGCATTAATCAGATTTCCCTAGCCAAAAAATATATGAATATTGAAGTTCATCCTTGGACCTTAGAGGTTTTGCAAATTGCAAAAGATTTATTTATACAAACTGGAGGATCTTTTGACTGTGGTATTGGTAATCACTTAATGGCTTGGGGATTATTACCTGGGCAAATGAGTGAGGAGGAGTATTTGTATATGCAGCGGTCATGTTTAGCTTCGATCCTCATTGAAAATCAAGCTCAAATTCGTTTGATTGGACCTGTAATGCTGGATTTGGGAGGGATTGCAAAGGGGTATGCAATTGATCGTGGGATTCAAGTACTGAGCCGGTTTGGCATTGAAAGAGCATTGATTAATGCTGGTGGTGACATTCGCAGTCTCGGTCCAGAGCAAGAGCCAATTTCTTTACGTGATGTACGAGATCAGTCAACCTACAGTCCTTTAGGAAAAATTCAGGATGAGGCATTAGCAGTCTCCTCAACTTCTTTTTGTAAGAAAAACATTGGTAATCGTCATATAAGTCATTTAGTGAATCCTATATCGGGTCAATCAATCGATGATTTATGGACGTACGTGGTTAAGGCACCCAGTTGCGTGATTGCCGACGGGTTAACCAAGGCCTTAGCTGTAGATAAGGATATTCATGCTAAGTATTTTGGTTTATTAAAGGCTAGTGCGCAAATTATTCGCAGCAACACATCGAATAGTTTGATGTAAAGCCGATGACGTTTATGGCGTATCTATATAAAATTCAAGGGGATAGATACGTCATTTTTTTATTGTTGTATTAAGTTGTTAGAATGTTTGGTAGTTTTAAACGGTTCACATTTAAGCCTACTGAAAGCAAGCCTACTGCAAGCGGATTATTCACGGACAAGTGCTCAGAATCGTCAATCATCTTAAAGATGCTAAAGGAAAATGATGCCAGCCAACCGAACTTATTTAACACAAGCTGATGTAAGCGCTATATTGCAGTCGGCCGAGGCCTGTGCCAGAGAAAATGTCTGGGCTGTGACAATTTGCGTTGTCGACGACGGAGGGCATTTGTTAGGAATGTTACGTCGCGATGGCGCTGCTCCTGTTACAGCCTATATTGCTCAGGAAAAAGCTAGAGCAGCCGCTCTAGGGCGCCGCGAGACAAAGATTTATGAGGATATTATTAACCAAGGTAGGACTGCTTTTTTAGGGGCAACCCCAGTGCTTCATGGCGTTTTAGAGGGTGGCGTCAATATTGTCGTTGATGGCCATACAATCGGCGCGATTGGAGTTTCTGGCGTGAAGTCTGAAAATGATGCCCAGATTGCCAAGGCTGGTATCGCCAGTTTAGGCACTAAATGAGTTTAGGCCTCATAATATGAGGCTGTGAACAATACATCATTCAATATCGACCCACTTTTTTCAGAGATCAACTCCGCGATACCCTTAGGACAAAATCCCATTAAAGGGGCGGATACAGAGGAACGGCAAGCATTGGATCAGCAATTAGAAACACAGACGGAGCTAAAATCGGAAACACCAGCGCAAACACCAATGGAAAAACCAGTGGGAGCAGAAGTGGAACTAGAAGCTAAGCCATTAGCCGAGGTACCGTCTGATTTCTCGCAGTTTGGCCTATCAAATCAGATATTGAAGGCTGTTTTAGAACAAGGATATACATTACCTACCCCAATTCAAGAAAAGGCAATTCCGCATGTTTTAGCCGGTCGAGACTTGATGGGAGCGGCGCAAACTGGAACTGGTAAGACAGCAGCCTTTATATTGCCTATTTTAGAAAAAATTCTACCACTTGCAAGTACGAGCTCCTCCCCTGCTAGGCATCCAATTCGGGCACTTGTTTTAACGCCAACCCGTGAATTAAGTGATCAGGTCGCTGAGAATGCCTTTAAATATTCGAAATATACGGATATTCGAACAGCGGTTGTTTTTGGCGGAGTAGATATATCTTCTCAAACTGCTCAGTTGCGGGCTGGTGTTGAACTCTTGATTGCAACTCCTGGACGATTGCTCGATCACATATCCCAAAAAACGGCCAATTTATCGCAAGTTCAGGTCTTAGTATTAGATGAAGCAGATCGTATGTTAGATATGGGCTTTTTGCCAGATCTACAACGAATTATGTCGTTAATACCAACGTCGCGACAAACAGTGCTTTTCTCAGCAACTTTTTCAGCTGAAATTAAAAAATTAGCACAAAGCTACCTAAAAAATCCTTTAACTATCGAAGTTTCTCGTCAAAATGCCAGTGCGGATACGGTTACACAGATTATTCATCTAGTGAGTACGCATGATAAGTTAAAGGCTTTACAAAATGTATTACTGACGCGCAAGCGTCAGGGCTTGTCTGAGCAGTGCATTATTTTTTCAAATAGCCGTATTGGTTGTGCGCGTTTGTCACGCGCACTGGAAAATGTTGGAATTAAAGCTGCTGCCATACATGGGGATAAAAGCCAACTTGAGCGGATGAGTATTCTAGATAGCTTTAAAAAAGGTGAAATAGATGCTTTAGTGGCAACGGATGTTGCTGCGCGAGGCTTGGATATTCCTAGCATGCCCTGCGTGATTAATTATGAATTACCTTATAACGCTGAGGATTACATCCATCGCATTGGTCGCACTGGAAGAGCCGGTGCCAAGGGCGATGCTATTGCGTTAGTCGACGAGTCAGAAATGAAATTTTTAGTTGATATAGAAAAATTGACAAAAAAAACATTGGTGCGTATTCCGTTGCCAGATATCTCGAATGTTAACTCGAGTGACCCATTTTTTTATATGCCCTATCAAGCCAGTACTAAAACTACTTCAGATAAGGTTGCCTTTGCGGTTAGTTCACCAAGTAAGCGACCTATTTCTCCGAAAGGCTTGGGAGCTCTGTTAGGCGGTATTAAAAAGTAATTGCGCCAGGTGGTTGGCGATCAGGCCAAGCTAAGACAGCGCTTTGCAACCACTCCGGAACTGTTTGTATATTGCGGTTGGGGATCTGGATGCCAAGGTGACTTGCTGCTGAGTACAAAAATTGCAAAGTCGCTAATAGATTTGGGGGCCAAATTGCTGGAGCCATGGTTTGTTTACTTAATTTTTCTGATTGTGGACTGAGTACTAGTGGGATATGCAGATAGTGGACTAAGGGTAGATGCAGAACTTGTTGGAGCCATACCTGCCGCGCCACATTATCTAATAGATCAGCTCCCCGAACCACATGCGTAATACCTTGTTGCGCATCATCCGTGACTACAGCTAATTGGTAGCTCATGATTTGGTCTGCGCGGCGCACCACAAAGTCGCCAACTGTTTGTCTGAGTAATTGGTGCTGATCATCTCTTGGAATGCGAACTCGGATTGCTAGTTGGCAATGATTCAGTTCGAGGGGGTCAATCCATGGGGTAATGGTTCGACAGGTACCAGGATAAATCAATCCTTGGGTGGGTGAATGGGAACCATTTTGTCCTTGTATGAGGTGGGTAATCTCTTTTCTAGAGCAGCTACAAGGATAGGTCAGGCCCTGTAAATGGAGTTTTTCAAGTTGCTCTTTGTAGCTATTTTGGCGTTGGGATTGAAAAACAACTGGTTCATCACTCGTCATTCCAAACAAGGCTAATTGTTGCAAGATAGCTTGATCTGCGCCAGTTACAACACGGGGTAAATCAAGGTCCTCGATCCGGATAAGCCATATACCACGAGCTGCTTTGGCATCTAACCAACTAGCTAGTGCTGTTGCGAGCGATCCAGCGTGCAAAAGCCCACTGGGCGTGGGGGCGAAGCGACCACGGTAATTGCTCTTAGACATCGTTAAAATCAAGGTATGTCAATTCCGAATTTCATCCATTTACGTCTGCATTCTGAGTATTCTATTGTGGATGGGATCGTTCGTCTAGACGATGCGATTTCCCAAGCCAATCATTTTCAGATGGGTGCATTAGCGCTGACCGACTTCAATAACTTATTTGGACTTGTCAAGTTTTATTCGAGCGCTCGTCAACAAGGAGTTAAGCCTATAGCTGGCGCTGATGTTTGGATTAATAATCCAAAGGATTCGACGAAGCCTTTTCGAGCACTACTACTTGTGAAAAACATGCGGGGATATTTAAACCTGTGCGAGCTCATCTCAAAAGCCACCCTAGAAAATCAACGACTGGGTAAGCCTGAAATACGTCCAGAATGGTTTTCGCAAGGTAGCACATCAAGTCTTGCCCAGCAGGAGCCATTTTTACTCTCCGAGGGATTGATCTTATTATCTGGTGCAATGCAAGGCGATATTGGCACGACCATCTTATCTGGAAATTTGAGTTTAGCAACGCAATACGCAAAAGAATGGGCAAGTATTTTCCCAAATAACTTTTATATTGAAGTCCAGCGCACTGGTCAAGAAAGCGAAGAACTGTATATTTCGCAGGTAGCACAATTAGCCGTGCAGTTGGATTTACCCTTAGTCGCTACGCACCCCATTCAATTTTTAAAGCCAGATGATTATCGGGCGCACGAGGCGAGGGTATGCGTTGCTGATGGCGAGCGCTTAGGAAATCCTCGACGGGTTATCCGGTTCACACCTGAGCAGTATTTTAAATCTCCCGAGCAAATGTGCACCTTATTTGCTGACATACCAAGTGCTTTAAAGAACTCCGTAGAAATTGCTAAGCGTTGTAACTTGATGCTGATATTGGGTAAACCACAATTACCAGATTTTCCAACTCCAGATGGCGAAAGTTTAGAGAACTTTTTAGGGCAAGAAGCAAAAGCCGGATTGATGAAGCGTCTAGTCTATTTATACCCGAATATAGATGAGCGACAAGCTCAAACCGAAAAATATGTTACGCGCCTTGATTTTGAAATTCAGACAATTATTCAAATGGGTTTTCCGGGATATTTTTTAATTGTGGCTGATTTTATTTCATGGGCTAAAAATAATGGCGTACCTGTTGGACCTGGAAGGGGTTCTGGAGCTGGCTCTCTAGTCGCCTATGCTTTAGGTATAACAGATTTAGATCCGTTGAAATATAACCTACTATTTGAGCGGTTTTTAAATCCTGAGCGCGTCTCAATGCCTGACTTTGATATCGATTTTTGTCAATTAGGTCGCGATCGTGTGATTCAATATGTGAAGGATAAATATGGCAGTGAATCTGTAAGTCAGATTGCGACATTTGGAACCATGGCAGCTAAAGGAGCGATTAAGGATGTAGGTCGAGTAATCGAGCAGCCCTATGGTTTTGTTGATAGCATTTCGAAATTAATTGACGCTCGTCCTGGCGTCCAAATAACTATTGCACAGGCGATTAAGGAGACGCCTGAACTGCATCATTTGTATCATCAAAATGAGGAGGCTAGACAGTTAATTGAATTAGCTCAACAGTTAGAGGGAATAACCCGAAATGTTGGAATGCATGCTGGCGGTGTGCTCATTGCACCGGGTAAATTAACTGATTTCTGTCCACTGTATACGCAAGCTGGCAAGGATGATCTGAGTTCTGGTGTTATTAGTCAGTTTGATAAAGATGATGTGGAGTCAGTTGGATTAGTAAAGTTCGATTTTCTTGGTTTAACCACCCTAACAATTATTGACTTAGCTGAAAAATATATTCGGGCACTTTATCCGGATAAAAATAGTTGGTCGATTGGGGATATTGCTCTGGACGATCCAAAAGCTTTTCAAATTTTAAAAGAGGCAAATACCGTCGCCATTTTTCAATTAGAAAGTCGCGGCATGCAGGGTATGTTAAAGGATGCCAAGCCAGATCGGTTCGAAGATATTATTGCTTTAGTTGCGCTTTATCGGCCGGGTCCGATGGAGCTCATTCCAACCTATGTTGCGCGTAAGCATTTACGTCAAGTAGTTGAATATCCTGATCCGCGCGTGATTCCGGTATTAGAGGAAACATATGGCATTATGGTGTATCAAGAGCAGGTCATGCAGATGGCGCAAATGGTGGGGGGGTACTCACTCGGTGGGGCTGATTTATTGCGCCGGGCGATGGGTAAGAAAAAGCCAGAAGAAATGGCTGAGCAGAGCAAGATATTTATTGCTGGTGCAGTTCAGAATGGTTTGACGCCAGAAAAAGCCGATGAAATTTTCAAACTCATGGAGGCTTTTGCAGGGTATGGTTTTAACAAATCCCACGCAGCGGCATATGCCGTTCTAGCTTATCAAACTGCTTGGTTAAAGGCGCATTATATTGCTGAGTTTATGGCGGCAAATTTGTCTTTGGCGCTCGATGATACTGATAAGGTAAAAGTATTATTTGAAGATACGGTTGCGAACCAAGTTGAAATTTTACCCCCTGATATTAATACGGGGCAATATCGCTTTGTGCCTCTGAGAATTGATGCCGAAGATAGCCAATCTTTTGCTATGAAAATTGCTTATGGTTTAGGAGCGATCCGCGGCACTGGCGAAAATGCAATCAATGAACTCATTCGGGTTCGTCAAGAGAAATCTTTTGTGAGTTTGTTTGATTTTTGTTTACGCGTGGATCGTCGGATTGTAAACCGTAGGGCCATGGAAGCCTTTATTAAGGCAGGGGCATTTGATCGCCTTATTCCGGAAAAGATGCATGGCCGATCGACCTTACTCGCCACCTTACCAAACGCCATGCAAGCCGCTGAGCAAGCCCTTGCCTCAGTCCATCAGACTAGTTTATTTGCCATGCCTGGAGATGAAGGTGGTGGTGATCCGGAATATCTGAGGGTAGCTAATTGGACAGATAAAAAACGCTTACAAGAAGAAAAAAGTGCTTTGGGATTTTGTTTGTCAGGACATTTATTTGATGCTTACGAAAAAGAAGTAAGAAATATTGTTCGAACACCTTTGAGTCAATTATCAGTCTCTAGTGGGGAGAAGCTTGTGGCTGGAATTGTAGTTACTCAAAGAACTAACAAAACCAGTAAAGGTGGGGTAATACACTCGATCTTAATTGATGACAGTTCGGCACAGTTCGAGTTAACCGTCTATGAGGACGTCTATGAAACGTATAAAAGCTGTTTTAAAGAAGATGAATTATTGATTGCAAAAATTTCTACCAAGGTCTTACCCGCCAATGAGAATTTTTCGGGGAGTACTCGCCATGTTGTAGTCGCTGGAATGAATATGGCCACAGCCAGATTACGATATGCTAAGTGTGTTCACTTTGCGATGAGTTCGTCGATGAATATTGATCGTTTTAAATTAGGGATTGAAAAATACTTTAAAGAGCAATTTTTACCAACGCCAGCTCATTTATCGGTTAAGACTTTAGAGGGTTTACCAATCACGGCCGATTTGAGTTTTCCGGGGGCGGTTTGTGTTTTAGAATTCCCGGAAAATTGGTCGGTATATCCTGATGATAAAAATATTCAGGGCTTATCTAGTTTGTTACACACGCTTGGTATTCAGACCCCGCCGGAGATCAAATACCGCGTTTAGGTGAATTTTGCAGGGTAGTATCAAGCGCAGCCAGTACGCGTTCAAGACTTAATTCATTTAAGCAGGCACTCGGACTATTCGCATGGTCATCGCAGCCGGCTTTCCGGCACGGGACACAGGCTTGGGGCCCTTGTAAGATAGTGACATGGTGTTGGGTTTGGCTACTCGCGCGAATTAAATAGGGCTGATCGCCCCGAAATCCGTTTGGCCATGGCCCAAAATTGCTTGGCGGGGTCGGTCCAAATAAAGCGATAGTTGGGGTATTACAGGCTGCCGCAAGATGCGTGATTGCCGTATCTACGCCAATATAGGCTTTGGCATGTTTGAGAAGGGTTCCTAACTCACTCAATGTTAATTTACCGGTCATATTTGTGACTGTTTGAGCTGCTGACTCGGATAGAGACGCTATGATTTCGGTATTCAACTCTTGATCTGACAAGGTATTAGCGCCGCTGATAATCACAGGAATTTCTAAACGACTTAGGTGTTCTATTAAGCCGGTCCAGTTCGCGGTAGGCCAGCGCTTATAGGCATTGAGTGGAGTTGGGTGAATAACTAAGGCATCTTTAGAAATATCGGCAATTTCAATCGGTAGATGGACCGATATGGGGGGCGTTACAAAAACTTCTGGCGGGCTATTCTTTAGAAAATCAGTGGGTTTATTCGTATTTTTTTGAAAAGGTGTTAAGAGTCTTAATTTTTCGGTGATGACATGTTGTTGAAAATAGTCAATTGGGACTTGGTACTGGGTAAGCCATTTTTTCCAACCATGATCCTCTTTTCCGGGATGGGCTACACCGACGCGTGTGGGCGCAGCAAAGAGTCCGTAAATATAGGAGCGATCACTGGGTTGTGTAATGATGGCCAAATCATATTGAAAGAATATTTTTTGGAGAATTTTGAGATATTCTTGAAGCGTTGGTTTTTGGCTAGTACCTATAATTTGATGGAGATATGGATTGCCATGCAAAATATCTTTAGCATGCGCAAATCCTAAGAAGTCAATTTGGGCTTCGGGCCAGATTTCTTTAGCTCGTTGGATCAGTGGAGTAGTGATGAGCGTATCACCGATTTGTCGAGTGGCAATGATTAGAATTCGTTTGAAGGAGTGTTGCTTCATCAGATTAGGAAAGAGAGGTTATGTTCTTAAAAAGTCAAAATAAAGGGTTTGCAATATGATTCCGGATGATTGCACAAGAAGGTTGGCATAATTCATTATATGAAGCTTAAAAATGAACAATTATTTTTTCGAGTAATAGCCTATTTAAAGCCGCATAAGCCAATGATTTCAATGGCTTTATTGGCGATGGTAGTCGTTGCCGCTACAGAAACTTCAATTCCAGCATTGATGAAACCCTTGCTTGATCGGGGCTTTACTGGCGAATTAAACGAAAAACTATGGCAGGTGCCATTGTTCTTAGTCGGTTTAGCGGTAATCAGAGGTGCTGCGCAGTTTCTGTCTAATTATTTATTAAATCGAGTCATTAATGAAGTTTTATTAGTGTTACGTGAACAGATGTTTCATAAGCTTCTTTTGGCACCCACTGAATTTTTCCAGAAAAGTACCGCCGCGCATTTAATCAATGCAGTTGTTTTTGAAGTAAATAATGTTTTAAGTATATTGGGAACTGTGGCTATCAATTTAGTTCGGGACTCCCTCACGGTGATTGGTTTACTTGGATATTTACTGTATTTGAACTGGAAACTGACGATGTTTGTCATCATTATCTTTCCGATTATTGCTGGCTTTGTAGCACTCATTAATAAACGCTTAAGAAAACTAAATCGTCAGCAACAAGATTTTACGAGTCAGTTGGCTTATGTGGTAGAAGAGGCGAGCGCCGGTCATAAGGTAGTCAAGTTAAATAGCGGGCAAGATTATGAAATGTACCGTTTTTATGAAATGGCAAAAAAACTGAAAAGTTTTTCTATTAAAGCTTCCGTCGCGGGTGGACTCAATCAACCCCTAACTCAGATAGTTGCATCGATTGCCCTTTCCGGAGTGTTATTAATTGCACTCATGCAATCAAGTAGTGGTGGCGCTACTGTCGGGGAGTTTGTGGCATTTGTCACTGCCATGATGCTAATTATTTCCCCATTAAAACATTTGGCTGATGTCAATCAACCATTACAGCGCGGTTTAATTGCTGCTGAATTAATATTTGGGTTGATGGATCAACAGCCGGAGGAATCGATTCAGGATCAGAGTCTTTTACCGATCGCCTTAGCGAAGGGGAAGATTGAGTTTAGGGGAGTTGGGTTTTCTTATCAGCAACCGCAGTTAGAGGAAGTCATACAGGAAAATAGGGAAGTACTCAGAGATATTGATATTACGATTTCGCCGGGAGAAGTTGTTGCATTTGTTGGGCCCTCTGGGAGTGGCAAGACCACTTTAGTGAATCTGGTACCAAGATTTTACAGCCCCACTCAGGGGGTAATTTATTTAGATGATGAGCCAATTAACACCTATCGCTTAGCTGATTTACGTCGACAAATGGGTTTTGTGAGTCAGGATGTTATTTTATTTAATGATACGATTGCGGCCAATATTGCATATGGCACGGTGTATCCAAAAGATATCGATCGTATGCGAGTTTCTGAGGCTATCCAGGCTGCCAATCTGTCTGAAATGATCCGAGAGTTACCGCAAGGGATGGATACGGTGATTGGCCATAATGGCAATCGCTTATCAGGAGGACAAAGACAGCGTTTAGCAATAGCCAGGGCGGTGTATAAAAATGCGCCTATCCTGATTCTGGATGAAGCGACATCTTCGCTGGATTCTGAATCAGAGCGCCAAGTTCAAGGGGCCTTGGAGTCCTTAATGCAAGGTAGAACGACTTTAGTGATTGCACATCGCTTATCGACCATTGAGAACGCTGACCGAATTGTTGTGTTGGAGCATGGTCACGTAATTGAAGTAGGTACGCATCGCGACTTGATTCTTCAAAATGGCTTGTATGCTAGTTTGCATCGCATACAATTTTCTACGAGTACTTAGTGTAAGTTAGAGTAAGACGATGTCGTAGTGCTCTTGTGCGAAGAGAGCTTCAGCGCGCAGGAGGATCGGTTTGCCAATGAATTCACTTAGTTCCGCTAAAAAGGTGCTTTGCTCTTCTAAAAATAAGTCAATCACATCAGGTGCGGCCACAATGCGGAATTCTTTTGGGTTGAATTGGCGATGTTCTCGAACGATTTCTCGGAGAATTTCATAGCAGATGGTTTGAGCGGTTTTAATTTCTCCTTTGCCATCACAGGTAGTGCAGACTTGGCAAAGTTGGTGTGCTAAAGACTCGCGAGTTCTTTTGCGAGTCATTTCGACGAGGCCTAGTGACGAAAAGGGGTTAACTGCTGTTTTGGCGCGGTCAATTGCTAGACTTCGTTCGAGTTCAGCTAAAACAGCGGACTGATGTTCAAGGGTCGGCATATCAATAAAGTCGACAATAATAATACCTCCCAAGTTACGCAAACGCAGTTGGCGAGCAATTGCTTTGGCTGCCTCGAGATTCGTTTTGTAGATCGTATCGACAAATGTTTTAGCCCCAATATAGCTGCCGGTATTGACATCGATCGTCGTCATGGACTCGGTTTGGTCGATGATGAGATAGCCACCTGATTTGAGACTAACCCGCCGGTTTAAGGCCAGGTTGATTTCGCTTTCGACATTATATAAATCAAATAGTGGGCGCTCACCCCGATAAAGAATCACTTTATCCAGTAGCTTTGGCATAAAAATTTGGGAGAATTCTCTTAATTTTTTATAGTTTTCAGCCGAATCAATTCGGATTTGGGTAGTTGACTGCTCGGCGATATCCCGCATGACACGCTCCATCAGATTCAGATCTTGATGGAGTAGAGCTGGTGTTGGGAGTTTTTGACTTTGCTGATGAATTTTTTGCCAGCTCAATTGTAAAAAATGTAGATCTTCTTCTAGTTCGGCACTGGTCACTTCTGCGGCGCTAGTTCGAACGATTAAGCTGCCTTGAAATGAGGGCGGTAGAAGCATTCGAACGCGGTTTTTTAATTCCTCGCGGTCTTTTTCTTCCGTAATTTTTTGGGAAATCCCAATTTGACCATCTTTTTTATCCACGGGTAAATAGACCAGATTTCGTCCGGGGATACTAATATGGGTTGTCAGCCTTGCACCCTTAGAGCCTAGGGGATCTTTGAGGACTTGCACAAGGAGTGTTTGCCCATCAAAAATCAGTTTTTCGATGGGCGTATCTTGACTCGGATGAATATCTGCAACATGGATAAAAGCAGATTTATCCAGACCAATATCCACAAAGGCGGACTGCATACCGGGTAAGACGCGGTTCACCTTGCCTAGATACACGTTACCAACATAACCCCGATTTTGGGCGCGTTCAATGAGTAATTCTTGGACCTCGCCATGGCTAATGAGAGCAACACGCGTTTCTTGTGGGGTAAAGTTAATTAAGATTTCTTCATTCATGGGGATAGCATATAAGGAATTTTTGCAAGGTCTAAAAGTTGTATCGTCTCATAGATTGGAAGACCCATGATGCCGCTATAGCTACCATGGATGCGTTCGATGAGGGCACTTCCAAGACCTTGGATGCCATAGGCTCCTGCTTTACCGATTGGTTCATTGGTTGCTAAATAACGCTCAATATGCAGATCAGAATTTTCCCCGAAAAACACTTCTGAAGAAGACAGTCGAAGGATGCCAGGATCCTGTAAAGAAGTCGCTATAGCGACGGCGGTATAGACCCAGTGGGCTTGGCCATTTAATTGGTTTAACATCCTTTTGGCTTCATGCAGGTTTTGGGGTTTTCCAAGAAGGATGTCTGATGTGTGCGTTTTGATACAGACACATGTATCGGCGCATAAAATCGGGGCCCAGATTTTATTTTGGTGAGTTAACCGGGTTTTAGCGGCTTGTAGTTTATTGAAAGTAACTCGTTGAACGTATTGCTGGGCAGGTTCATTTGGCTGAGCAATTTCGAGTAACTCGGGATCTTCGCTAGGTTGGGGGGGCAGGAGTTCAAAATCTACTCCCAGTTGTTGTAGGATATTTTGTCGGCGAGGACTTTCAGAAGCCAGATAAAGACTCTTCATTTTACTCACGGTGATACGGATGATTTTCGAGAATTGTGTAGGATCGGTAAAGCTGTTCGATCAATAATAATCTAGCCATGGCATGCGGCAGGGTGAGGCTTGATAGTCGCCAGATTTCGTTTGCCATTTGCAAGATTGACTGGTCAAGGCCATTGGCACCACCGATGATGAGAGCGATATTTTTCCCCAGTAAGCGCCAATTAGTCATTGTTTTTGACATGTGTAGGGTAGTTATATCCATGCCATGCTCATCCATAGCAATCACATGATCACCCTTTGCAATCACTTGGCGTATTTTTAATGCTTCTTTAGACGGGGTGATATCTGGTTTGAGTTCTTTGACTTCTAGGGTGTATTCTCTGGGCATTCTTTTGAGATAGTCTTCACAAGCGATTTGAACCCATTGCGGCATTTTATGCCCGACAGCAATTACCAATAGCTTCATTAATCTTCTTGGTCGTCACTAAATATCATTGGACCACTAGTCGGACCGGCTTGGGTGTTGAGTTTAACGCGCACTGGTTTACTGCCCCACATACCTTCTAATTGGTAATAGGCTCGAATCGCTGGTTGCAGGATGTGTACCACAATATCGCCACAATCAACGAGGACCCACTCACCGGTATCAAGGCCCTCGATCGAGATAATTTCACCACCTTTTTCTTTAACGCTAGTACTCACTGAAAAAGCCAGGGCGCGCGTTTGGCGATTACTAGTACCCGTAGTGATAATGACTCGGTCAAATAAATCGCTGAGTTTAGTCGTGTCGAAGACGCGGATATCATGCGCTTTTACATCTTCGAGTGCATCAACAATCGTGCGTTGTAATTTTCTTAAGTCCATACTTTAATTTGTGCTTTCGTTGGGGGGATTTGCTTGATAGATACCCAAAGAATATATTAATTCAAGCACTTTTGGAGATATTGCCTGCTTTAATTTCGAAGTTAAGAGAGCGTCATGCAGCATTTCTCGCAGTTCTGTGGAGGACAGATCCACATGAAACAACTCATCGAAAAAAATTTTTCCAGAGGGGGATATTTTTAAATCATGTGCGGCTTGGGTAATTCGGCTATCAAAAATACGAATAATTTCTTGGATTGTTTGGGGATAATGAGCCGGAATGGTGGCTTGCTCTGCGCGCGGGGAGATCCTTCTGCTTGCTACTGCCAAATGGAGATATTCTGGTAAGTTTTGCCAATCATTCCAAGATGGCAGATTCTGATAGGTATCTGCGCCCATGAGCCAGACAAGAGATTTATTAGGACCATACATGCTCCGCAGCTCACGAGCCGTATCGATGGTATAGCTAGGCCCTTGTCGATCCAATTCGATACGACTTACTTGAATTTTGACAGGTGATTTCGCATGGTCAATTTCATTTTGTAAGTCTTGCGCCGCTGCTTTAGTTAAATCATAACGGATGGAAGCAGGCGTAATACGCGTACTTTTTTGCCAAGGCTGGCCTGCGGGGAGCCAAATAAGTTCCTCAAGCTCAAGGATTTCAATAAAATTTTTAGCTAACTGAACGTGTCCCCAATGGGGTGGATCAAAGGTACCTCCCAATATTCCGATCATGCGAGCCAATCTCTTGGTTGCAAGAAAAAGGATGTAAGAAGGTGTTCGGGACTTGCAGGTTTTGGGGTGCGTTGGTATTGCCAGCGAGCTAAGGGGGGCATAGACATGAGGATTGATTCAGCACGGCCACCGGATTGTAAGCCAAAGTGTGTACCACGATCATAGACCAAATTAAACTCTGCGTAGCGACCACGACGGTATTCTTGAAATTCTTTTTCTTCAGGCGTGTAGGGGTCCTGATAGTGTTTTTGGGCGATTGGCATATAGGCATCCAATAGGGATTTTCCAACCGCTTGCGTCATTGCAAAGCTTTTGTCAAAACCGAGTTCATTAAAGTCATCAAAAAAGATACCACCGATACCTCTAGGTTCTTGACGATGGGGTAAATAAAAATATTCATCGCAATTTTTCTTAAAAATTGGATAAAAGTCTGGATTAAAAGCATCTAGCGTTTGTTTACATGTTTGATGAAAATGGACACAATCAGCTTGATCACCGTAGAAGGGTGTGAGATCCATACCCCCACCAAACCACCAAACAGGTTCAACACCATCCTTCATTGCCACAATACAGCGCACGTTCATATGGACTGTTGGAACTTTGGGGTTGCGGGGATGAAAGACGAGGGAAACGCCCATTGCTTCAAAACTACCCCCTGCGATTTCAGGGCGTTGCGCTGTAGCTGATGGCGGTAATTTGTTACCACTTACATGAGAAAAGGCCACTCCACCTCGCTCTAAGAAATGGCCGTTTTCTAAAATCATCGAGCGACCGTAGCCTTGCAGGGGGCTATCTTTTGGCTTAGCCCATTCATCATTTAAGAAGGACTTACCATCAAACTGCGCGACTGTTTGAGTAATGTGGTCTTGCAGATCCCAGAAGAATCCTTTTAATATGCTAATTTGTATTGCCATAAATTATTTTTTTAAAGCATGATGGCCAATATCTTGTCGATACTGCATGCCATCAAAATGGATTAACTGCACCGCATCATATGCTCGAGTTTGCGCTCCCTTAATATTCCTATCTAGTCCCACAACACATAATACTCTGCCACCGCTAGTTACTAGGTTACCATCTTTATAGGCACTGGCGGCGTGAAAAACAACTTGATGGTCGCCCTCTAGAGGTATTCCAGTGATTACATCTCCAGTTCGTGGGGTGCTAGGGTAATCAGCAGCCGCTAGAACAACGCCCAAGGCTGCCCGCGGATCCCACTCAGCTTCAATTTGATCGAGTGTGCCGTCAATAGCATGTTGTAAAAGGTCGACAAAATCACTTTTAAGACGAGCCATAATCGGTTGTGTTTCTGGGTCGCCCATTCGACAATTAAATTCTAGAGTTTTGACTGTTCCGTTAGGATGTATCATCAGTCCGGCATATAAAAATCCGGTGTAAGTAATGCCATCTTCAGCCATGCCAGCAATGGTTGGTTTGATGATTTCGCGCAGTACCTTGGCATGCATTTCAGGGGTAACTATTGGTGCGGGAGAGTAGGCACCCATACCTCCAGTATTCGGTCCAAGGTCATGATCAAGTAAGCGTTTATGGTCTTGGCTAGTGGCTAGAGGGAGAATATTCTGCCCGTCGACCATGACAATAAAACTCGCTTCCTCACCGGTTAGAAATTCTTCGATTACGACTCGTGCACCGGCTTGTCCCATTTGGTTGTCGGTAAGCATCATGTCGACTGCCGCATGGGCTTCTGTGAGGGTCATCGCTACGACAACCCCTTTACCGGCCGCTAGGCCATCGGCTTTTATAACGATGGGGGCTCCTTGCTGGTCGATATAGGCATGTGCTAAATGAACATCGGCAAAGGTAGCATAAGAAGCTGTCGGAATACCGTTTCTTTGCATAAAGGCTTTAGCGAAGTCTTTTGAAGACTCCAGTTGCGCAGCCTTTTGGGTTGGACCAAAAATCTTTAGTCCTCGAGCACGAAAAACATCTACGACGCCTTCTGATAGATGTTTTTCTGGCCCCACAACGGTCAGATCGATTTGTTCTTTTTGCGCGAAATCAGCTAATTCATGGATATCATGAATAGGGGTATTAACAATGCTGTTGAAACTCCTCCCCGAGTTGGCTGTTCCGCCATTACCAGGAGCAAGAAAGACAGTTTTTACTTTATTGGATTTGGATATTTTCCATGCAAGGGCATGTTCTCTGCCCCCCGACCCGATTACTAATATTTTCAAAATTCCCTCATTCATTCAGGCTGGCATTGGAATATACGCTTTGTATATCGTCTAGATTTTCTAAAGCGTCTAATAATTTTTGCATGCTTGTACCTTGTTCACCCCGAAGTTCAATCTCATTTTCAGCGCGCATAGTCACTTCAGCAAATTCCGGTAAATATCCTAGTTTGGTGAGTTTATCTCGAATAGGAGAAAAATCAACTGCGCTAGTTAAAACTTCTTTGGATAAATCGTCATGAATGAGGACATCTTCTGCACCTGCCTCAAGTGCAGCCTCTAGAAGTTCATTCTCAGGGACGGTAGGTGCAAACATGAGGACGCCACAATGTTTGAAAAGGTATGCAACACAACCATCGGTACCGAGGTTACCACCATTTTTAGAAAGTGCGTGCCTTACTTCAGCTACGGTACGGGTTTTATTATCAGTCAGAGAGTCAATGATGAGCGCTACGCCATGGGGGCCATAGGCTTCATAGCGTATTTCCTCATAACTGACGCCTTCAAGAGCGCCCGTACCTTTCAGAATAGCGCGTTGCACGTTGTCGTTGGGCATATTGGCATCTTTGGCCTTATCAATTGCTAGGCGAAGGCGTGGGTTGTTATGCAAGTCAGCCCCCCCCATTTTGGCGGCAACCGTAATTTCTCGGATTAATTTAGTCCAAATTTTGCCTCTTTTTTCATCTTGGCGTCCCTTGCGGTGTTGGATATTGGCCCATTTAGAATGACCGGCCATAATATACTTCCTTTCAAATAACAGATTACTATAAGTGTAATATGTCAATTTTAGGCAATTTCAAAGAGCACCCCCACAAAAGGAGATTTTTATGGCAGGAATGATTGTAAAAGCGATTCGTATGAGCAAGGTAGGCGGCCCTGAGGTTATGGAGTTGGTTGATGTCGAGTTGGGTGATCCGGGCCCTGGAGAGATATTAGTTAAACATCATGCAATTGGGGTCAATTATTTAGATATTTACTTTCGAGTGGGTTTATATCCTCAAACTTTGCCGATTGGAGTGGGTCAGGAGGGTGCTGGCGTTGTTGAAAAAGTTGGTGCAGGAGTGACTCACCTGCAAGTTGGCGATCGTGTCGCTTATGCCGGTAGGCCGTCAGGGTCTTATGCGCAAGCTCGGATTATGCCAGCGGATATTGTTTTAAAACTGCCTGATGCCTTGAGTTTTGAGCAGGGTGCTGCAATGATGTTACAGGGCTTGACAGTGCAGTATTTAATTAATGACACCTATGCAGTTCAAAAGGGAGACACGGTTTTATTACACGCAGCTGCGGGAGGTGTTGGAACCATTGCCTGTCAATGGCTTAAGGCACTTGGTGCGACGGTGATTGGGACTGTTGGTAGCCCAGAAAAGGCGGAACTGGCCAAAGCGCATGGTTGCGACCATACCATTTTGTACCGAGAAGAAGATTTTGTTGCAAAGGTTCGCGAAATTACTGGCGGTAAGGGTGTACCCGTCGTTTATGACTCGATAGGCAAAGACACGTTTATGAAATCGTTGGACTGTTTATCGCCTAGAGGATTGATGGTGACATTTGGCAATGCATCTGGCCCTGTACCACCATTAGATGTATCTATTCTTGCTGGTAAGGGGTCTTTAAAGGTTACGAGACCTACCCTAACTACTTACGTGTTGAACCGAGCATTATTAGAGCCGATGGCGGCTGATTTATTTCAACGGGTGATTTCAGGGCAGGTAAAGATTGAAATTAATCAACGCTATCCGTTGGCTCAAGCCATTCAGGCGCATCGGGACATGGAGGATAGAAAAACCACTGGTTCGACAATTTTGATTCCATAAGCCGGCTTGCCTTGGCTACAAATTTTATAGCCAAGGCATCGAGGTTTTGTTGGGTAGCATTCCATGGCATAATCGTTAACTTGCCGAAGTGGTGAAATTGGTAGACACAGGAGACTCAAAATCTCCCGCCGCAAGGTGTCCCGGTTCGAGTCCGGGCTTCGGCACCAGTCAGTAGTCTTAGCTGTAGTAGGTACTGACCTAGTGCGCTGCGCAAGACTTTGTGCCAGTTTGGGTGAGTCCCATCTAGTTAATTGATTAAAACTTTTTTTACGCTGGTTGGCTGCTGAGTAATTTAGATACCTTTTCTGCTGTCTCTTTAACGATTTGGGTATGCTTAATATTGTATCGATAGGTTGGCATTGTTAAGGTCAATGCTCCTAGAAGTCCTGAATCGTTAAATACAGGAGCCGAAATCCCCGAAATTTCTTGAATACGATCACTTGGTAATGCAAGCACACCGGCTTTTCTGATTTGGTCAAACAGTTTACCTTTTCTCCCTTCAAACGCTTGGATGACTTTGCCTCCAGCGCCTTGATGCATAGGGAGTAAATCACCTACTTTGATTTGGTCCTGCAGGGCTTGGGATGAATTTACACGAAGAAGACAAAGTCGATGCTCGCCCTGCCGTATATGGATAGCCGAGCTTTCTTGGGTAATTTCGGTAAGTTCGCGTAAGGCGGCAAGAGCAATAAGTTCAAAGGTGTTGCTGGCTTGATAGCTTTGGTAAAGACGGACGATACTCGGGCCGAGAATATACTGCCCATCTGGGTTTTTAAAGAGTAATTGCGCGTATGCCAGAGATTCGAGAAGGCGCAAAATGGTACTTTTATATAGCCCTGTAAGCTCGGCAATCTTGGCTAGTGATAAGGCTGGCTGTTGTGGGTTAAACAAGCGGAGGATTCCTAAGGCTTTATCGACTGCGGCTACCCCAGAGTTCGAAAAGGGCATTATGGCTGCATGTGCTTTTAATGAAGGTTTTGGCATTTACTGACAGGGTCAACCTGTGTTTTAATCATAGAATTAAATTCTATCAGATAGAACACTCATGTCAACAGATCAAACGCCGGCAACGTCATTGCCCTACGCTGGTATTCGGGTTATTGAGTTTACTCATATGGTGATGGGGCCAACTTGTGGCATGGTGCTTGGTGACCTAGGAGCGGAGGTCATCAAAATTGAGCCAATGGCTGGGGATAAAACAAGGGGCTTATTAGGATCTGGGGCAGGATTTTTTTCGATGTTTAATCGCAATAAGAAAAGCATGGCTGTAAATATCAATACACCTGAAGGTAGAAAAATCGTACAAGAGTTAATTGCCACAGCGGATATTCTTTGCGAAAACTTTAAGCCAGGTACGATGAAAAAATTACAACTTGACTACGCTTCTTTAAAAGTGCAATTTCCGCGTTTAATTTACGTTAGCCATAAGGGTTTTTTGCCAGGCCCTTACGACCATCGCACGGCATTAGATGAAGTGGTTCAAATGATGGGTGGGTTAGCTTACATGACTGGGACTGAAGAAAAACCGTTGCGGGCAGGTGCTTCGGTAAATGACATGATGGGTGGAATATTTGGTGCAATGGGGGCCATGGCGGCTCTTCGGCAAAGGGATCTTACCGGACAGGGTCAAGAAATTCAAAGCGCCTTATTTGAAAACAATGTTTTATTAGTAGGTCAGCATATGATGCAATATGCTGTCACGGGAAAACCTGCAAAACCAATGCCTAGTCGAATATCTGCATGGGGCATATACGATGTATTTGAAGTTGCGCAGGCGGAGAAGATTTTTTTGGCAGTTGTCTCAGATACGCAGTGGAAAATATTTTGTGACATATTTAATTGGCCAGATTTATTTCAAAACACGCGTTACGCGACGAATAATCAGCGTGTGCAGTCAAGAGAAACGCTCATACCTTTAATTAAAGCTCGTCTGAAGTCTTACAGTGCGCAACAAATTAGTCAGTTATTTGCCGATCATGGTCTGCCATATGCAGCGATAACGCGGCCAGAACAATTATTTGATGATCCGCATTTGAATGCCACTGGCGGTCTTGCTAAGATAATTATTAGTGATGGACCAAAAGCAGGGCAAGAGGTAACAACACCATTATTACCAATTACGATGGATGGCAAGCGTTTGCCGATTCGTTTTAATCCCCCGAAAACGGGTGAGCATTCAAATACTATTTTGGCAGAGCTTGGGTATAGTTTTGAGGAGATTCAAGAACTGCTTGCTAAACAAACAATTCGGATAGAAAAACAAGGGGATAAAAATGATTTGTAAACAATTCTGTACCCAAATGATTGTTAGTATTTTGGCAGTTATTTCCTTTTTTTCATTTGGACAAAATTTCCCAGAGCGGACCATTCGGTTGATTGTTCCATTTACTCCAGGTGGTGGCACAGATACTGTTTCTAGACAATTAATCGATAAAATGACCCAAGAATATAAATGGTCGGTTGTGATTGATAATAAACCGGGCGCGGGTGGCAATATTGGGCTTGATTTAGTGGCAAAAGCAAAGCCTGACGGTTATTCGATAGCGATGGGTCAGACTTCAAATTTAGCAATTAATCCCGCACTATTAAACAAAATGCCGTTTGATGCGGGTAAAGACTTTGTACCCATTGCTTTAGTGGCTGAAGTCCCGATGATTTTAGTCGTTCGTGGTGATTCGCCGTGGCGTAGTTTAGATGACCTTCTCAAGGCAGCTGAATTGGCAAAGTCTAATCGTTTAAAAATGGCGAGTGCTGGAACTGGCACAGTCGGCCACCTTGCTGGTGAGATGTTGGCTAAAAGAACTGGACTTCAGTTCTTACATATTCCCTACAAGGGTGCAGTACCTGCCATCACTGATTTACTTGGTGGTCAAACAGATTGGATGTTTGCTACGCCACAAGCGGTCATTGGAATGCTCACTGCAGGAAAATTAAGGGCATTAGCAGTTAGCTCAAGTAAACGAATTGGTGTCTTGGGGAAGGTTCCGACTATTGCTGAGTTAGGCTTGAAGGGATTTGAGGCAACTGATTGGAAGGTGCTTGTTGGCCCTGCAGGTATGCCAATAGAGGCCGTTCGGTTAATCAATGAAGCTGCATCCAAGGCTTTACTCAAGCCAGATTTAATCCAAAAATTTGCTGAGGATGGCAGTACGGTAATGAGTGGCAACCCAGAGCAGGTATCAAAATATATTAAAGCCCAACAAATGGAATGGGCTACATTAATCCGTGAAGCGGGGATTCAACTTGATTAGCTGATTTTTTCCTAGTCAAAAAAATATTGAGATCCATTTTGAACATCAAGAAATCATATAGCCTAGAGTCTGAAGCTATTATAATTTTTTTCAATGCATAATTAGATAGTGTTCTATCTATTCGTATTCGATTTGACTAAATTTCTTTTATCTTGGCGTTTTATGTTTTTAGCTCTAGTGGGTAGCATCATTGCGTCCGGATTCTTGTTATGGACGCCAGATATGGATCGAGACCTGTTAGAGAAAAAATATGGTCAAGCGCCTAGCGAAACTATTTTCTTAGAAGGTATGGAGATCCATTATCGAGATACCGGTAAAAAGACGGCCCCTGCGTTAATCTTCATCCATGGCTTTGGCTCGAGTCTGCACACTTGGGATGACTGGGCGATTGAACTAGAAAAAGATTACCGGGTAATCCGATTTGATTTACCTGGGTTTGGTTTAACGGGTCCTGATCCACGATCGGACTATAGCGATAACCGCTCCATTGCAATTATCTTGGCTCTCATGGAGCGTCTGGAGGTGTCAAAGCCCACCGTGATTGGTAATTCGATTGGTGGGCGAATTGCTTGGTATTTTGCGGCTAATTATCCTCAAAAGGTGCATCAACTTGTATTAATATCGCCGGACGGTTTTGCTAGTTATGGCCTAGAGTATGATCAGGCACCACAAGTTCCGGTTGTGGCTGAGTTATTGCAATGGAGCTTGCCCTTGTTTGTCTTAAAGAAAAATCTTGAAAAAGCCTTTGCCAATAAAAATAATTTAAGTCTGACTTTACTAGAGCGCTATTACGAGCTTATGCTTTTACCAGGAAATCGGCGAGCCATGATTGAGCGTTTGAGGCAGACAGTCCTCCAAGATCCAGTGCCATTTTTATCAAAAATAGAGGCTCCAACTCTATTGTTGTGGGGAGCGCAAGACGCCCTGATACCCGTTAAAAATGCGGATGATTACATGCGCTTGATTCCCAAAGTGCAATTACAAGCTTTACCTAATATTGGTCATATTCCTCAAGAAGAGGGTGCCGATCGAAACTTGCTTTATTTACAAGATTTTTTAAAAAATCCTAGCGAATAATTCAGCTCAGTATGAAGATCTTTTTAACTGGAGCGACTGGCTTTATTGGCGGCCATGTTTTGCGTCGCCTAGTTCAAGATGGTCATACCGTTACTTGCGCGATACGCTCGATAGGAGATGCTCTAGCCATTGAGGCACACGGGGCAAAAGTTTGGTTAGGCGACTTTCATGATCTGGATCGACTGCGTCCAGAATTAAGTTCATGCCAGGCTGTTATTCACTGCGCTGCCTATTTAAAATTAGGTAGCCCAAACATTTTTTTTGATCGCCATAATGTTGAGCTAACTAGGCAATTAATCATTGTGTGCCAGCTTGCTGGAGTCTCTCAGTTCATTTATTTGAGCGCAGCTTCGGTTGTTATGCAAGAGCCTCAGGCCATGTATGACTGCCAAGAAGATTTACCTGTGACAAATCTTGCGATGTTGCCTTACTCGAGATCAAAGGCATTGGCGGAGCAAATCGTACTAAACGGTACGACCCTCAATATGAAGACGATTGTACTTCGCCCAGCTTTTGTATGGGGTTTAGGAGATGCGGTAGATACCCAAATAGGGCCAGCAGTTACAAGTAAGCGATTTGGTTGGTTTGACGAGGGAGATTACCTATATGCCACTTGTTATATTGGTAATTTATGTTTGGGCATCTTATTAGCCTTAGATAGTCAAGTGACGCGGGAGGTTTTTTTTATTGCAGATGCCAAACCGGTCCATTTTCGGACATGGATGACGCAAAGGCTTCAGGCGAGTGGGTTTAATATCCCAAGCATGTCTTTTTCTCAGCGCAATGCATGGTCTTTAGCGAAATTTACCGAAAACGGATGGCGATACTTACCACTACCAGGCAATCCTCCTTTAGTGCGAGAAATGGTCCGCATGATGGGTTACCCTTTTACGGTGTCTTGTCAAAAAATGAGATCAGTTTGCGGTTATGAGGCTATATTCTCGCAAGAAAAAGGATTTGAGGAGTTGCAAAAAAGAGGCATCTAAGTCGGTCTTAAGTAATACTTTAGGAGGCTTCCAGAAAGTTCGCCTAGTGAAGCGGCAGAAGAATAGGGTGAGTAGAGGTTAGAATTCTGCTCGTATCTTTAATACAACATTAATTATCAGAAAAACTAGATAGGTTCCCACTATATCTCCCGTGAACATGGTTAGCGCATTATCAAGCACATCGAGTTTGGTAGAAACAAAATAGATCATGTGCGCCGCAACATCACAGGCAGAACTAGCTATTCCTAAGATTAAAAAATGTTTAGTTTGAAGATTTGATAGATCCCTATTAATTTTTAAAAAATACAGACTGCCAGTAACCACCAGCATGGCAGGAAAGGACGACAACGAGGCTAAAAGGAGTGCTTCGAGAATCGAATCGTTAAATTGGCTAGCAATGTACCAACTACCAGTTAATAACCCAAGGACACCAGCCCAGCCAAAAAGAAGTACGCAAATAATCCGCAGGGCTGCGGGCATAAAAATCGCTGAAGAGACTGCTGATAATTGTGCAAAGTGAAACAAAGAATCATTCAGATACCAAGCCGCACACCAAGCGAGGGCAACACCAAAAATGATTAGTAAATTATTAGATGCGCTATTAAAAATTTTTTGCGATAATAACATTTCAAGATTATAAATTAATTTACTGTGAGAATTATGCAAAAAAATATCAAACTCAGCAAAAATAAAGAAAATAGCCACGAAATTTACTTAAGATTCGTCAATTTAATTAGCGCCTTACAAACTTCGACTCCGATACATACCTTAGATGCTATAGAGAAAGAGTTGATTAATCACATCGAAATTCAAACCAGGAATGGCGAGCAACTGTTGGTAACGCAGCTTCTTGAATTAAATCAAATTGCCTCTCCTGCAACCTTGCATCAGCGTTTAACACGTTTGAAAACTATGGGGCTAATTTCTTTCAAAGTTGGCACAGATGGTCGAAAGAAATTTGTCACGACTACCCAAAAGACCAAGCGTTACTTTACAGCCCTTGGTAAATGCATGATGAAAGCGGTCTACTCTGCTGCAACAACGAAGGCCTAGTTCGTTCTTCAGTCAAGCCTTCTCTGAAGGCTCTGTAGCTCTCCCTCTCCAAAGAAGTACTAAATAGCTTAATCCTGTATGGGTTTAGCATGATATTTTTAGGGACTTTAAAAAATGATTGCTTAGTTGTGTTTTTTGGATATGATAGATGCTATATCTATAAAAACACGCGCATCGATTTCTTGCAGGTACTTTGCGAGTCTGGTATTAAAGTGTATGTTTAAGGAGACCTAAGTTTAATGAGTAAAGATCCACGAGTTGAGTCAGCTATTGCGCATTGGGCGCCACGCTTTGTGTCGAATGGTATTTTACTGACTGATTTTCAAGAAGTGACCCAAGGAATTGATCGCTGGGAGGATTGGACTAGCGCTTGGAGTAAAAGAGCGCTCGTCCACGAAAATCTCGGTAAAGAGGCGCTAGAGCAGCAATTTTTCTTGAGTGCTAGTGAGCATTTATCCCGCGCCGCGGTCTATTATCATTTTGCCAAATTTGTATCTGTACATGATTTAGGCGAGATGCGGGTAGCCCACATGAAGGCGGTTGAGTGTAAACAATTAGCATTGCCACATATGCGCCCCCCGGCGGTACGCGTTGAAATTCCTTATTTAGGGAAGACTTTGGCTGGTTTCTTACGATTGCCTAATGGCACCAATAACGGCACCAATAACGGCACCAATAACAACGGAGCACCAAGCAATCATCAAAAACCACCCATATTAATTATGGTACCAGGCCTAGACTCTGCCAAAGAAGAGCTTGAAGCGTATGAGCTCCCTTTTTTGGCGCGTGGCATGGCCACTTTATTGGTGGATGGTCCAGGCCAAGGTGAAGCTGAATATGATTTCCCAATTCGTGGGGATTATGAGGTACCAGTCAGGGCAATGGTGGACTGGTTGATGCAGAGAAATGATATTGACCATACTCGGATTGGTTTATGGGGTGTGAGCTTGGGTGGATACTATGCTCCTCGAGCAGCAGCTTTTGAAAAACGCTTAAAAGCTTGTATTGGTCTTGCCGGGCCTTATGATTTTTCAGATACTTGGGAGCAATTACCACCGCTTACTCGGGAGGCATTTCGGGTCAGAAGTCATTTGGCGACAGAGGCGCAGGCGAAGGAATATAGTCAAACGCTGACCATGAAAAATGGTATTGCTCAACAAATTACTTGCCCTTTATTTTTAGTGACTGGTAAGTTAGATCGTTTAATTCCTTGGCAGGATACCAAGCGAATGGCAGATGAGGCTTCTGGCCCAACAGAATTATTAATTGTGGAAGATGGTAACCATATTGCGAATAACCGGCCTTACCGATATCGACATCGAACAGCAGATTGGATGGCTGAGCAATTAGGCTTGCCGCGTATCTAGTAATCTTTAAACAGGAAAAACAATGACTCAATGGCTATTGACTAGAAGTAAAGCAATACATTTAACTTACGTTTTGCTGTTTAGTATTGGTCTTGGACTAACCCCTTTAAAAGGTGCCGCCCAAACCTTCCCGAGTAAACCAATCAAATTGATTTCAGGGGCAACTGCAGGTAGTGCCTCAGATATTATTGCTCGGTCTATTGCAGAAAAATTGCAGAGTGAATTTGGCGTTTCTGTCTTCGTAGAGAATAAGCCTGGAGCTGCTGGGACTGTTGCTATTCAAACCATTTTTAACTCCCCTGCAGATGGGCACTCGATATTTGTTTACACGGGAGCACACACTGTTTTGCCTCTGATCAACAAGGTAAGTTACGACCCAGTGAAAGATTTTTCTGCTGTGACACCTCTTGCAGTGGTTCCGAACGTCATGGTTGTATCGCCAAATAAAGGTTATAAATCGGTGAAGGATGTCGTAGCTGCTGCTAAAGATAAGCCAGGACAGCTCAATTATGCGTCGGCTGGATTAGGTAGTGCAACCCATATGAGTGCAGAAAAATTTAAATTAGCAACTGGTATTGACGCCGTTCATGTGCCCTACAAGGGTTCTCCTGAAGCGATTACTGAGACGATGACTGGGCGAATCGATTACTTTTTTGCACCCTTAGTCTCGGCCTTGCCGATGATTAAAGCGGGTAAATTAATTCCTTTGGCAGTGAGCACATCCAAGCGCTCGTCTCAATTACCGGACGTCCCTACATTAGCTGAGGCGGGGATTGCTAAATCAGAATATTTATTTTGGATTGGCATGTTGGTGTCTGCTAAAACTCCTCGCGACATTGTGAATAAATTAAATCAATCCACTTTAAAAGCCCTGCAAGACAATGAAGTCAAAGAGCGCCTAGTTGGTCTAGGAGCAGAAGCGATGCCAATGAGCCCTGAGCAGTTTGATCAATTAATTAAGGATGAACTCATTAGTAACGCAGCAGTTATTAAAGCTGCAGGGATTAAGTCGGAGTAGGTAACCCGCTTCATATACAAGTTATCTGATTTGGTATTTGAATAAGAATAATTTAAAGGAGATCAGATGCAATTTTTAAGGACAATTTACAACGGGCTTTTACAGGTTCGTATTCGTCAGATAAGTATCTGTAAAGTGATCGTTTTAAGCAGCATGATTGGCATCCCCTATAGTTTTGCGCAAAGCGATTATCCGAATAAGCCCATACGTTTTGTAGTGGCATTTGCACCTGGCGGATCGACCGATATTGCAGCGCGTATTTTGGCCCAAAGTTTATCAGGCATTCTGAAGCAAAGTGTTTTTGTTGAAAATAAGCCTGGTGCCGGTGCTAGTATTGGTACGCAGTATGTTGCTGGATCCCCGCCAGACGGATACACTTTTTTACTCACATCCCCATCCTTTATCGTCAATCCTTTAACGATGGGTGCCATTGCGGGTTATTTACCCGATCGGGATTTTATGCCAGTATCGATTCCGGCTACGCAACCGATGGGTGTTGTCGTGAATGAAAAGATAGGGGCAAAAAATTTAGCCGAGTTAAAAGAATTAGCCAGTAAAGATAAGATGTCTTTTGCAACTGCTGGTAATGGCACGCCGCCCAATTTAACCTGCGATCATTTATTTTCACAACTTTGGAAGTCAGATGTGACGCATATTCCTTACAAGGGATCTGGACCGGCCTTAATTGCTGCGGTGGGTGGTGAGACGCCTATTTTTTGTGGTGCTGTTGCGGGGGTTTCGCAATTCATGAAGCAGGGCAAAGTCAAGGTTGTAGCAGTTTCAAGTGACAAGCGCTTAGTATCGATGCCGGATGCCCCTACTTTTTCTGAGCAGGGATATCCGCAAATTAAGGATGATTTATGGGTAGGCGTATTTGCCCCGATTAAAACTCCGACGGATATTGTGATGAAAATGAATCAGGCGATTAGTCAAGCGATTCAGACAAAAGATGTGCAAGACAAGTTGGATCAGAATGATTTTATTACCGTAGGCGGAACAGTTTTGCAAACAGGCGAGCGGATCCAAGCAGATATTGCACGGTGGACAAAGACTGTTAAGGAAAGTAAGTCGCGCACTAGTAAATAAACCACCTGAGTGATTCACCCAGGTAGAAGATCAATCAAGAGTAATTTTTGCAGCCTTAATAGCGATGGCTGTTTCGGCAATTTCTTTATTGAGCATAGCGGTCATTCTAGTTGGGGGGAGATACCTTAATTCGATACCAGCTAGATCGGCGCGTTTTTTGGTTTCAGCTAGGCTTAACGCTTTTTCGACTGCACTAGATAGGGTGGTGATAACTGCGCTCGGAGTGTCGGACGCCAGATACAGTGCCACCCACGATTCAAGTTCAAAGTTACTCACGCCAGCTTCCGCAACAGTAGGTACGTCTGGCATCATGGGATGGCGTTTTTTACTAGTAACTGCAAGGGCTTTTAATTTACCAGTCTGGACATGTCCCATGACTGAGGGTGGCGTCGTAATAAATAATTGCACTTGGCCGGCTAGCACATCAGCAATCGCTGCTCCAGAACCTTTATATGGCACATGTACTACTTCAATTCCAAATTTTTGTTTAAAAATCTCAGTCCCGATATGTGACACGGAGCCGTTACCTTGCGAAGCATAATTGAGTTTAGTCGGATTTGCTTTGGCATAGGCAATGAATTCTTTTAAATTATTGACCGGCAAAGAGGGGTGCACAGCGATGACGTTCGTAGCAACCGTGACAAGGCCGATGGGCGTTAATTGTTTGGTATCCCAGGGGAGTTTATCCATCAGGATAGGATTAGAAACATGGTAGCCAGAATAAGATACTAAAACTGCATAGCCGTCTTTGTTACTTCTAGCAACTTGTTGGTAGGCGATATTACCACTTGCCCCAGGTTTGTTTTCGATAATGATTGGTTGTGGCAAGATTGTACTTAAGGCGTCTCCAACTATTCTTGCAGAGGCATCCACTAATCCACCCGGGGGAACTGGCACGACAAATGAAATGGGTTTAGATGGATAATTATCGGCGAGTACAAGGCTTACACAGAGGAGGTTACCAACTAGCCAAAGACAACAGTTAGTGATGTTGCATGGAGAATTTTTCACGATTTTGCTTTCTGAAAGATACGCTAAAGAACAGGTTAGTTTGACTATTTAATCATAAATTGCTGAGGGCGTTTTTTTACTAGATTGTATATATAGACTTTTTATCGAACTCTGCCGGATCCAGAATTGCCTGATCAATCAGTTTTTTAGTTAAGCTAGGAGCAAATAACTCAATAAAAGTATACGTATAGGCCCGTAAGTAAGCATCTTTTTTTAAAGCAATACGCGTCGTGTTGGTGCCAAATAAATGACCTGCTGGGAGCATTGCGAGGGCTTGATCACGATTGGCATCATACGCTCCTCCTGCCACAATCCCCACACCGAGACCAGTTTCAACATAGGTTTTAATGACATCAGCATCGATGGCTTCTAAGACGACATCGGGCGTCAGGCCTTTTTTAGTAAATGCTGCATTAATCTTGCTTCGACCGGCAAAGGCAATGTCATAAGTAATAATGGGATATTGTGCTAGGTCTTCGATCGCGAGGGGTTTTTTAATGAGTAGAGGATGACCATGCGGTACAACGACTATATGTTGCCACTGATAGCCGGGCAGGGCTATCAGCCCTGGAAAATTCGCTAAACCCTCCGTTGCAATAGCAATATCCGCATGGCCATTGACAACTAAATGAGCCAAATGCTCTGGGCTGCCCTGTTGCAGGCTTACCCGCACCTTGGGAAACCGTTTGGTAAATTCAGCAATAATTGCTGGCAGGGCGTAACGCGCTTGCGTGTGGGTGGTAGCAATGACAAAATTACCTTGATCAGAGGCGACGTATTCAGCTCCAATTTTTTTTAATTTTTCCACTTCACTCAAAATTCGTTCGATTGAGCGAACAATGTGTTTACCTGGTTCGGTCAAGTCACGGATTCTTTTGCCATGGCGCCGAAAGATTTCTGTGCCGAGTTCATCCTCTAGTTCGATGATCGCTTTTGAGACACCGGGTTGTGAGGTAAAAAGAGCTTTGGCAACATGTGTGAGATTGAAATTTTGCCGAACCGCCTCTTGAACAAAGCGAAACTGATGGATATTCATGGACTTAACCCTATTTTCTATATATCAATATAGATATATTAAAGCTATTTTTTATTATCTGCCGATATAAGTTTATTGAGATTGACGCCAGTGGTTCGCATTGAGCCTATAAGTTCCCTATCTAAGCGCTACTTTACAAGGCCACAGATTTCAAGAGCAGATCTGCCTAGAAGTGGCGGATGGGGACAATAACAATTTATCGGCGTGATACCCAAAATAAGGCAATCAAGCCCAGCGTTAAATAAATCAGAGGAGGGATTGTGGCAGTTAGTGGTGGAGCCCATGCCCCTAATAAGCCTAGGTGCGAAAAGAGGGTGTTAAATAATTGGAAGCTCATACCCAACATGATGCCACCAAAGACTTTGATACTAATTCCGCCCGATCTTGCATGGATGTATCCAAATGGGAGTGCTAGGCAAAGCATGACTAGGATAGTGAAGGGATAAATAATTTTTTTCCAAAAAGTAATTTCATAATTTTGGCTTTCTTGCTTGTTTTCTTTGAGGTGCGTAATAAATCGATTCAGGCTCATGATGGACATTCTCTCCGGATTAATCAATAGAATCGAGAGGATCTCCGGAGTCACTTCAGAATGCAGGCGCTGGAGTGGCAGTTTGATAGTTGTCGCATTATATTTCACATCGAGCGGGTGATTGGCCCCTACTTCTTTAACTCGAGTTTCAAGTACGTCTTGTAGGTTCCAAAACCCTTTTTCATCATAATTACCTTTTTTAGCTTCACGAATCACGATCAGGCGACGATACTCATCAAATTCGTACATTCGTAAGCCGGTGATTTCACCTCGATCTTGAACTTTACCAACATTCACAAAGCGTACTCCTGGTTTTCTAGGTCCATCTCCATCGGGATCTTGGAGTCGGTCTTTGACCCAAGTTCCTGTTTTAAATCCAGAAGTCAGAACTGTATCCATTGCCTTGGCACGGACCTCCTCAGCTTTGGTGTTGCAATATGGCGCGATCCACTCACTTAGGGCGAGAGTGGCAATAATGATTGGTACCCCTATCTTACTTAGAGTCCAAAGGCCAGAAGACATATTTAGCCCAGCCATTCTTAAAATAGTAAATTCAGATTGGCTTGCTAATTGCGCGAAGACATAAATGGAGCCGATTAGTCCCGCAATAGGAATAATTTCAACTAATCGCCCAGGCGCTTTTAAGAGAATATGAAAAAATGCTAAAGCGCTACTGTAGCTTCCCTTTACAGAATTGACCTCGTTTAAATAGTCAAAAAAGATAAATAATGAAATCAGAGCAAATAAAATAAAGAAAAATATTTGATAAACCTGTTTGGCAATATACCTTTCATAGATTTTGGGAAAAAGAAGCCACATCATGATCCTCTTGAGCCTCCTGGAATAAATCGTTGCCACCAGGGAATGGATGGATTCATTCTATACATCAAAAGGAGCAGAGCAAGAATCATTGCTAAGACATGGATAGGCCAAAAAGTTGTCAAAAAACTTCTTTTAGATTCAGATACAAGGCTTTGTGTAATATTCAAAAGATTGCTATAAATGAGATAGAAGAACACTGCGTAAAGCATCGCAATATAACTACCTTTGCGCGGGTTAACATAGGCTAGTGGGACTGCTAACATGATCAGACCAAAGGCCATGAGGGGTAAGCCAATCCGCCACAACAGTTCCCCTTGCGCAAGGGGAATCGGGTAATTGATTAAATCGATCGTAGGTGTTTCCTTGGCGCTTGGCTTAATTAAAGGCGAAGGTTTTTTATCTATTTCCACAATGTATTCATCGAACTCTAGGATTTTAAAATCACCCTGGCTTGGTTGTCCCTCATAACGGTTGCCATATTGAATTTTGATTTGCTTGGAACCGTCTAATTGATTGTTAATAAATCCAGACTCAGCCATGGCAACAGTAATTCGATTATTTTTATAGTCAGTTACAAAGACGTTTTTGATCTTATTTGAGATGTTGTCGACATTCTCAATAAAAAAAACCCGGTTGGAGTTTGCTGACTCAAAGAATTTTCCTGCAACAATCATGGATACTTCATCACGCCCTTTGAATTTTTGACTGAGTTCATTTGTTTTCGAATTACTCCACGGCCAAGCAAAGAGAGCCATGCAAGTTATTACAATTAACCACGGCATGGCAAATCCCAAGACAGGTTTATAGAGCATTTTTAGATTCAGTCCACTGGCATACCAGACAACCATTTCTGAATCCCGATGCCACCGGATTAGAACGATCAAGATGGCAATAAATATTGAGACAGACAGAATCACTGCGATATAGCCGATGACGGCAAGCATAATAAGTACAATCACATCCTGCGGATTGACTGCTCCGTTGGCAGCAAAACCTAGGATACGAATCACCAAAGTGGTTATCATAATCGTGATTAAGACCAAAAAGACGGCGCCAGTTGTATAAGCTAACTCACGTCTTAGTGCTTGTTCATAAATCATATTTTTGAAGTTCGATGGATAATAGAGTTTTTAACATATACGGCACCTTTTCATGCAAACCAAATTTATCACGAAAGTCTTTCCTTCAGGCCAAAATCGCCTGCAGGTACAACTGCAACAATCTATCGATTGTATCTTGATACCGTGCTATCAATTAGCAGATGCTAGTAAGGTGATTTTGCCTAAAAGCTTAGCGCAGTTAGATATTATTCTTGATGGTTTAATTCAATCGGCGTGTAATCAAAAAGATTTTTTAGGTAAAGTTGGTGAGGTCTTATTAATTAATCGCCAAAAATCCTGGTTATCAGCAGGCCTTGCTGCTGAGCGAGTCATGTTGGTTGGTTTGGGTGAGCGCGATATTTCAGCGGGGGCACAGCCTACGCAAAAGTATCTTCAAGATTATGTAAAAGCATCTAGAACAGCGATTCGGAGTCTGCTTGGTACCCGCTCAAACGCCGTCTTGTGGTTACTCGATCAGGATGAGCTAGGTAAGCCAAGCCCTAGTCATGATGCTCTGATTAGTCAAACTATTCAGCTTATCGAGGAGCAGGCATATCGTTTCGGATTAGCCTGCCCAAACTTAAAATCGAAACCGAATGACCAGCCCGTCTCTTTGAAGTCAGTCATGTTTGCCACTACAGATAAAAATGATAAAGCCATTAAAGAAGTTGTTCGGTGCAGTGTCGCCGTGGCCGCGGGCATTACTCTTGCAAAAGATTTGGGTAATCTACCCCCGAATATTTGCACCCCAACTTATTTAGCCAAAACAGCCCAAGGTTTATCGAAATTAAATATACAAGTAAAGATACTTGAGCGTAAAGATTTAGAACGGCTTGGGATGGGTGCTTTTTTAGCTGTAACGAATGGTTCAGATACACCTCCTAAACTCATTGTAATGGAGTATCGCGGTGGCTTAGCTAAAGAAGCACCGATTGCTTTGGTTGGAAAAGGGATTACTTTTGATACAGGTGGAATATCGCTTAAACCCGGTGAGGCAATGGATGAAATGAAGTTTGACATGTGTGGCGCCGCTTCGGTTTTAGGGACTATGCACGCAGTAGCTCAAATGAAATTGCGAAAGAATGTCATTGGTATTATTCCGGCATGTGAGAACATGCCCTCAGGCAAGGCGGCCCGGCCTGGAGATATTGTTGTGACTATGTCAGGGCAGACAGTTGAAATTTTGAACACAGATGCTGAAGGTCGATTAATTTTATGTGATGCTTTGACGTATGTGAAACAATTTAAGCCAGCTACTGTGATCGATATTGCAACGCTAACAGGTGCTTGTGTGATTGCTTTGGGTAGTGTGCACTCGGGATTATTTTCCAAAAATGCAGACCTGACAAAGCGCTTAGTAGACGCCGGTAAAAATGCTTTAGATACAGTTTGGCCGATGCCTTTAGATGATCAATATCAAGAGCAACTGAAGTCAAATTTTGCAGACTTTGCTAATATTGGTGGTCGACCTGCTGGTAGTATTACAGCGGCCTGTTTCTTATCGCGTTTTACGCAGGATTATGACTGGGCGCACTTAGATATTGCTGGTACAGCCTGGAAGAGTGGCGTCGCCAAAGGATCTACCGGCCGGCCAGTGCCATTACTCGCAGAGTTTTTAATGCAAAGTGTTGGACCGAATGCCAAGAGTTGATTTTCATAGTCAGGTTGGCAGTCGTTTAAATTACTGTTGTCGACTAACTCGAAAAGTTTTATCTTTAAGTCCCTTGGGGCAGGCGCTCAAACAAGTGATTGTGATTATTCCTCAGGCAGAACTTGGACAATTAGACAGCTTGCTTTGGTCTTTTAGTAAGGATGACTTTTTACCGCACTGCCAGATCGATGATGAACTTGCCATTGCCAGTCCGATTCTTTTGACGAGTTCATATAATCAGATGTTGTTTGATCAAGTCCCGCATGCGGATGTGCTAATCCATATGGGTAGCCAGCCGCTTACAGAAATCGTTGAGTTAGCTAACCGTTTTGAGCGTGTAGTCGAAATCGTTTCGACTAATGAGCTGGACTTAATTGCTGGACGGGAACGTTTTAAACACTATCGCTCATTGGGTCTAGAGTTAACCAATTATGATCAGAAGGGTGCAGCGTGATTCATCCCCAGTTTGATCCAGTTGCACTGAGTTTGGGCCCAATTGCGATCCATTGGTATGGCCTTATGTATTTAATGGCATTTGGTCAGTATCTACTGCTAGGTCGATTACGGGTTAATCAGCCAGCCATGAAGTCACAAGGCATCACCTATTTAGATATTGAGGATCTGCTGTTTTATGCTGTCTTAGGCGTTATTTTGGGGGGGCGTTTAGGGTATTGTTTATTTTATCTACCTGGATATTTTTTAGCGCATCCTCTCGATATTCTGAAGGTATGGGAAGGCGGCATGTCTTTTCATGGGGGATTTTTAGGCGTACTGCTGGCTATATTTTGGTATGCCAAAAAGAGTCGGCGGTCTTTCTTTGCAATCGCTGATGCGATTGCCCCGCTAGTTCCTTTTGGCTTAGCTTTTGGAAGGATTGGTAATTTTATCAATGGCGAACTATGGGGCCGTCCAACGAATGTCTCTTGGGGTATGATTTTCCCCCAAGCTGGCGATGTGTTGATGAGGCACCCATCACAGCTTTATCAATTTGCTGGTGAGGGACTTTTATTAGGTCTTGTTTTATGGTTCTACGCTAAATCATCTCGAAAACTTGGCCAGGTATCTGGTATGTTTGTACTGGGGTATGGAATTTGTCGATTTTTAGTTGAATTTACCCGTGAGCCGGACCGTTTTTTAGGGGTCTTATCTTTTGGTTTATCGATGGGGCAGTGGCTATCTTTGCCGATGGTTGTTTATGGGGTATTTCTTTTAACTCGGAATCGGTAAGACTGTAATTTCGGTGTTATATTTTCTAAGAGTAGTCAATCCGATGGCATTTATATCATCGATTGATTCTGAAGCCTTTAGAAGAGAATTCTACCGAAAGGAAATTGCCGTATGACCCTGTTCCAACGCATCACTCAAGTCAGATCGTTATCGCGATCGATTAATGCTGCAAAAAAAATCTTAACTGAGCGTGGTGAAGCGAATACAGCGAGTATGGCTAACGAACTGATGGGGCAATATCAGTTGTTAGATGAGGATCAAAAATTGAGTTTTTATCACGCCTTAGCCACTAAATTCAACCCTGATCCTGAGCACGTGTTAAAACTTGCTCAGGCATATGCACAGGATGCTTCGGGTAAAAATTTCATTGCGTTAAGTAGGCATACAGAGTCTCCTAGGCAGGAGTTAATTCGGCGGATCAATCGAGTTGATGGCGGTATCAAAAATCTGGTTGCAATGCGTCGACATCTGATTAAAGTTCTCGATAAGCGACCTGAGCTGAGGCCATTGGATCATGATTTACATCATTTATTTGTTTCATGGTTTAACCCGGGTTTTTTAAAAATGCACCGAGTTGATTGGAAATCGCCAGCCCATATATTAGAAAAAATCATCCAACATGAAGCGGTGCATGAGATTGATGGCTGGGATGATTTACGAAGACGGTTGCAGCCTGATCGACGTTGCTTTGCATTTTTTCATCCACAGTTGCCTGATGAGCCACTGATTTTTGTTGAAGTTGCTTTAGTTCCAGAGATTTCGGCAACGGTTGGGCCACTTGTTAATAAAAAGTCGGATTCCTTGGATCCTTCACAATTTAAAGTAGCGGTTTTTTATTCGATTAGTAACTGTGAACCTGGTTTAAAGGGTGTTTCTTTAGGGAATTTCTTGATCAAACGCGTCGCTAAATATTTACAAGACGAGTTTCCATCGTTAAAAAACTTTGTTACCCTATCTCCTATTACTGGCATGATGGATTGGATCATTGCTGGAGGCGACTTGTCGGATGCTAAGCCGAAGCCAGTTATTCTAGAAAAAGTAAGTCACGCCATGCGCGTCTTAGATCTTAAATCCAAATCTTGGCCAGAAAGACTATCCCTAGGGTGGACTCCGGAAACGGCAAGTCCAGACGAAAAAAGTGCCTTACAACAACTCAGCGCAATTTATTTGACGCACCTATCGGTTTGTCGAGGGGGTAACCAGGTTGCTAAATTTCATTTAGGAAATGGCGCGCGGTTACACAGGATTAATTGGGGGGGTGATTTATCGAAAAAAGGTTTAAGACAGTCTGCTGGTTTGATGGTTAACTATTTATATGATTTAGATAAAATAGAGGATAATCATGATCGGTTTGTGCAAGGAGAAGTGATTCATTCGAGGTCAGTTGCCCAATTGATTTAAAAAGATTGATAAAAAATCAGATCTATAACAAGAGGAGGAGTGATATGCATAGCAATAAATATTTAAATAGGCTTTGCTGGAATTTTTTAGGGGCTGGATTATTGAGTTTAGCGGCATTTACTCAGGCTTTTGCAGACCCAAATTGGCCAACGAAGCCGGTTACATTTATTGTGCCATTTCCTGCTGGGGGTGGAACGGATGCTTTTGCGAGGCCACTATCCGCGGTCTTGACGAAAAACCTGAATAAGCAAATCATTATTGATAATCGTGGCGGGGCTGGTGGTACTTTAGGTGCTGGGATTGCTGCCAAAGCTGCACCGGATGGCTACACCTTTTTTGTGGGCGCTGCGCATCACGCTATTGCACCGTCTATCTATCCGAAGTTAGACTACGATATAGAGAAGAGTTTCTTGCCATTAGCACTTCTTGCCACGCCTCCGCAAGTAATTGTTGTGAATCCGCAAAAGGTTCAGGCTAATGACTTGATGGCTTTAATTGACTACATGAAGAAAAATCCAGGGCGTTTGAATTATGCGAGTGCTGGTAATGGGACTTCACATAATTTGGCTGGTGAGCTTTTTAAAATGCAAACCAAGACTTTTATTACCCACATTCCATATCGCGGTGCTGGCCCTGCATTAGCAGACTTAATTGCGGGTCAAGTTGATTTAATGTTTGATGGTTTGGGCTCGTCTGCGCAGCATATCAAGAGTGGCAAGATTAAAGCCTTAGCAGTTGCATCCGAAAAGCGTGTGCCGGCATTTCCCAACTTGCCGACTGCCACAGAAGCTGGGGTTCCCGGTTATGTCGTGAGTACTTGGTATGGCTTATGGGGTCCTCGAGATATGCCTAAAGATGTGGCTGAGAAGATGATTGCTGAGGTAACGAAGGCTCTCAATACGCCAGAATTAAAAGACATTTGGTTAAACAATGGCTCGGAAACGCCAAATCTTACTGGTGAGGCTTTCGGTAAATTCGTTTCAGCAGATATTAAGCGTTGGGCTGTGGTCGTGAAGGCATCTGGAACTAAATTAGATTAAGAAAACGACTTCGATGGAATTTTACGAATCGTTGATAGTGCAGACCTGTATCCGGTGGCCTCAAGCTTTTAGATTGCCACGGGATGTTTGCATACCCAATCATTGCGTTGGGTGCCTCTGCGCGAAGTCTTCGAAGAAGATATATGCGGATATCTTTGGGTATCTAGGAAAAAATAATTTTTAAAAGAGGAGTTTATGTCAGGTCCCTTATCGCATATTCGCGTGCTCGATTTGTCGAGAGTTTTAGCTGGCCCTTGGGCTGCTCAAAACTTAGCTGATTTAGGTGCACAGGTGATCAAAGTTGAGCGCCCCATCAAGGGGGATGATTCCAGAGCTTTTGCACCACCGTATTTGATGGATCAAGAGGGAAAGTCAACCAAGGAATCAGCGTATTACTGCGCGGCTAATCGTGGTAAGAGGTCAATTACGATTAACATTTCCAATGCGGAAGGTCAAAAATTAGTGCGTGAGTTGGCTACCGAAGTTGATGTCATTGTCGAAAACTATAAGGTAGGTGATTTGGCTCGATACGGCTTAGGGTATGAGGACATCAAGGCTATTAATCCGGGCATTATTTATTGTTCAGTAACTGGTTTTGGTCAGACTGGTCCGTACAAGGACCGTCCGGGATACGACTTTATGGCTCAGGGGATGGGCGGGTTAATGAGTATTACGGGTGAGCGGGATGATTTGCCTGGTGGCGGCCCACAGCGGGTTGGTGTGCCAATCATTGATATGACTACAGGGATGTATGCCACGGTTGCAATTTGCGCTGCCATTGCTCATCGTGCAGTATCAGGGGTTGGTCAATGGATTGATGTCGCTTTATTAGACTCTTGCGTAGCCTTATTATCGAATCAGGCGATGAATTATTTTTCAACCAGTCAGGCGCCGGGTTCTTTGGGTAATGCGCATCCGAACATTGTGCCTTATCAAACTTTCAAGACAGCCGATGGCGCTTTGATCCTCGCATGTGGTAATGATAATTTGTTTAACAAGTTCTGCGAAGTCGCGCAATGTACCCATCTCGCCCAAGACCCGCAATTTTCGACGAATGGTGCACGCGTCAATAATCGCGTCGAGATCACCCAATTATTAGGTGAAATCTTCATTCAAAAAACCACTAAAGAATGGGTTCGTTTACTAGACGAAGCTGGTGTTGCCAATGGTCCGATTAACTCGATTAAGGAAGTTTTTGAGGAGCCCCAGGTGCAAGCTAGAGGAATGCAAATTGAGTTACCCCATGCGGTAGCAGGCAAAGTGACGCTCGTCGGTAGTCCCATGAAGTTTTCACAAACACCGATTGTCCATGAAATGCCCCCACCAGCATTAGGTCAGCATACCCAGGAGATATTACGGTCGGTTCTCAAGAAATCTGATGTAGAAATAGTCGCCTTGCAGACTGCGGGCATTATCTAAGTTGGTTGTTTAGATAATTCCAAAAGATTTAAAGCTTTTCGATAGCATGTAAACCGCTATACAGATCAGGAGAATTGCAAAGATACGTCGCAACTGAGTCGTATTGAGTTGATGGGCTATTTTGACGCCGATTGGAGCGGTCATCATACTGGTTAGCGAGATGCACAGTAGGGCTGGTAAATAAATATACCCAATCGAGTATTGGGGTAGATCTGGTAAGCCGTAGGCACCGATAACATAACCGGCAGCACTGGCAATAGCGATAGGAAAGCCTAAGGCTGAGGAACTTGCTAAGGCATTATGCATAGGCACATTGCACCAGGCCATGAACGGCACAGAAATAAATGCGCCACCAGCACCGACTAAGCTAGACATGAGGCCAATCAAACCACCGGTAGATAGCATGCCGGTTGTGCCGGGTAGTGTTCTGCTAGGCTTCGGTTTTTTATTAGTAAGCATTTGGTAGGAAGAGAATAATTGAAAACAGGCGAAAAACAAGCATAACCATTCAGTTTTAAATAGGTTAAACACTTCGCTACCGCCCAGTAGTCCACCAATAATGATTCCTGGAGCTAGTCGCCAAACGATATCCCAGCGAATCATTTTCTTTTTTTGCTGCGCTCTTACACTTGTAATTGCTGTAAAGACAATAGTCGTCATGGAGGTGGCAATTGCCATATGCAAAATATAAGCATCTGGGAATTGAAATTGCGTAAACAAAATGGTTAAAAACGGCACCATAATCATTCCACCACCGATACCTAAAAGACCCGCAATGAGTCCAGTTGCCATACCAAGACCCAAGAGGGCCATTATTTGAAGCATTGTCATAGAAATCTTTCAAGAAAAGGGTCCCCGCCATAGCCGCTAGGTCGTCATCCTGAACCCAGAGAGTTCAAGGCGGTGCCTCTAGTATAGTTTTGGGCGCATCAGTATTTTCAGGGAGAATAGCACCCGAAGTGATACCCTATAAAAACAAGGCGCGCTCGCCCACTGCACTTCTTAGCACCTTATGCGTTAGCATCGGTTCAAGGAACTATTGACCTTGGCGAACTAGGCAGGGATAGACAGTCTAAGGCAATATCGACTTGTTTTTCGATTGCGCTTAATTTGGTGTCCAGTTGCTCTAATACTGCATTACTTACTATTAATTCGTTTTGACTTGGTGGTGCGGGTTGTATATCTTGTAATTCACCTGCGAGCTTAAGAGCTGTCATGAGCGCAGCCCGTTCGATACTGCGATTGCCACTCGTGGTGATTTGAGTAATTTGATCATTAACTAATTGTGCGGCTGCGCGCAATTTGGATTCATTTTCAGGAGTTGTTGCGAGGATAATTTTTTGTCCAGCAAGAAGAACCTCGATACGGACCGAGTTATTGGTTGGATTATTCGTCATGCGATGTCTCAGAAATCGTATTTTCCAGCAAGTTTAATTGACGATTATCGGAAGATTGGGGAAGGCGGTTGAGGATTTTCTGGATTCTTGACTGAGCATCAGTAATTTTAACAGCCATGGCTGCTCGTTCCTTGACAATTAAATTTAATTCGTCTTGCAACCGATTCATTTTTCCTGTGAGCAATTCGATTCGATTCATGAGTGACTCAATAGAAATCGGTTTTTGCTCGAAATTATTTATTTCCATAACATCATTGTATATAAAACGTGGCTCAGAGTTCTCAGGATTTAGTTGCAAAATAGTCATGTGGGCCTAGATACGCATTTTAAATGCTGTTTTTTGAATAAAATGCGCTTTTTTCCATCACAGGTCATCATATCGTTAAAGAGACTAGCCGACTACTAGAATTAATAGGCATTTTAGTGGAGCTTGAGCGAAGAATAGTTTTTTTACACTTCAAGGTTATCTATGAGCCGCGTTTTACCTAATTTAGCTGCCGCTAGAATCACAAGAGGAACTTTTTGAGTAAGTTGGTCGGGTGTTGGTTCTAACAGGTTATGTTGTTGCCGAATTGCTAAATAGTCAGGTTGCCAACCTCGCGCCCGAATCAGTTCTTTGGCGGCCTGCTCGATATTTTTTAGGATTTGCTGACTGGGGTTTTGGGCTAGATGAATACTTTCTTGCATGTGTTGCAGGATTTTATAGAGTTCAGGAGCCTCTAGGCGTTCATCACTAGTCAGGTAGCCATTCCGTGACGAAAGTGCTAGACCATCGGCATCACGGATCGTTTGTGCAGGAATAATTTCTACGGGCAGAGCAAACTGTTGCGCCATGCGACGAATAATCATTAATTGTTGGTAATCTTTTTTACCAAAGACTGCCGCATTTGGTTGCACGCAGGAGAATAGTTTCAAGACCACGGTACAAACACCTTTGAAAAAGCCTGGACGAAACTCCCCTTCTAAAATATCACCTAAGTCTTTTGGTGGGTCAACACGGTAGTCCTGTGGCTCAGGGTATAAATCTTTTTCAGTAGGCGCAAAGAGAATGTAGACCCCTTCTTTTTCGAGCTTTTCGATATCCGCTTCAAAAGTTCGCGGGTATTTATCAAAATCCTCATGCGGGCCAAATTGCAAACGATTGACAAAAATACTAGCCACCACGGGGTCGCCATATTGCCTAGCTAGACGCATGAGAGATAGGTGACCTTCGTGAAGGTTGCCCATTGTAGGCACAAATGCAGCGCGGTTTTGACCTCTCAAGTGGTCTCTTAATTCATGAATATGACGAATGATTTTCATGCTTGCGGGGTAAAGGCTAGACGCACATAGAGGGGGGCATAGGCTTCAGCTTGAGTAATCTCAACTAAGGATTCTCTGGACAACTCCAGGAGTGCAATAAAGTTGACGACTAGAACAGAGATTCCTTGGCCTAGCTGTAAAGACTCTTCAAACAGTTCATTGAACTCGACAAATTTTTGGGATTGTAAGCGGCGCAGAATACGGGTCATAAAATCTCGAACAGAGAGGCTTTCTCGGGTGATCGTATGGTGTTGGATTAATTTGGCGCGGTGCAAAAGATCACGCCAAGCCATTTGTAGATCAATGAGGTCAACTTGGGGGGGAGTAATAACTGCACTGCGGTCAATAAAGCCTTCGGCTTTAAAAAAATCTCGTCCCATTTGTGGAATTTGATCTAATTCTTGGGCTGCTAGCTTCATTTTTTCGTATTCCAAGAGTCGGCGAACGAGCTCAGCTCTCGGATCGTCAACTTCTTCCTCGCTATCGGCCTTTTTCATCGGTAACAGCATGCGTGATTTAATTTCAATCAACATGGCTGCCATTAATAGGTACTCTGCTGCCAATTCAAGATTATGGTGGCGAATTTGTTCGATATAGCTCAAATATTGCTGGGTTACTTGCGCCATGGGAATATCGAGGACATTAAAGTTTTGCTTACGAATGAGGTAGAGCAGGAGATCTAATGGCCCTTCGAAGGCCTCTAGAAAAACTTCTAGAGCATCTGGGGGAATATACAGGTCATTCGGTAGCTGAAATAATGGTTCACCGTAGAGTTTGGCAAACGATTCAGTCATACCATCCATAAGGGATGGCGTTGGTTCAGTCATTGGAGTAAACGTAAGCTTTTTGCGGAATTTTTGCTAATTTCATACGCCTTTGTTCATCTAAGCTAACTGGGGGCTTATCCCACAAAAGTGCCCGTCCAGCGATTTGACCTTTTTCGATTTCAGGATTTTTTTGTTTGAGTTGATTTAAAAACAAGGTTATCGAAGATTGATAGTGAGCCATATATAAAGAGTTTTTTAGTTGGTACAGAATTATTTGTGAGTCAGTGATTACATGTCAGTGATTACATTACAGGTTTCAACCGCAATCTTGGCATTTTATGCCATTCCTGAGGCTGAGGGTGATTTTTAGTCGGATATCAAACAGCTGGGGCCTTATTTGCGTCTAGAAGGGCATCAATCATTTGCTGGTCGACCCTTGACATTAAGTGGCGATAGGGTTGAATTGGATGAGTTGCCAAGAGGTGTTCATGAACACGCTCAAAGGTAAGCGGCGGAATATTTAAAAATTCTTCAACATCTTGGGCTAATTGGGGGAGAACAGGCTTGAGGTAAATTGTTAATATACGAAACGCCTCTAAAGTAATGCTACAGACGCGTTGTAACAGTTCGCCCGTGAATGGCGTATTATCTAGGGCGTAGCGTTTAGCAATTTCCCACGGTTTTTCACTATCCACATAGACATTGACTTGATCGGCTAACTCCATCGTTTTTCGCAGAGCCTTGGCAAACTCTCTGGCCTCATAAAATGCTTGAATTTCCTCGCCAGCAGACTGTAGATTGAGGATCAGTGGATGATTGAACGCGCTTTCCTCTACAATGCCGTCAAACCGCTTCACTAAAAATCCCGCGCTACGACTAGCGATATTGATATATTTGCCGAGTAGGTCGCTATTGACTCGGGCAATAAAATCCTGCAGGTTTAAATCAAGATCTTCGAGTGAAGCATTGAGTTTGGCAGCAAAGTAGTAGCGTAACCATTCAGGGGATAGACCTGCTTCTATAAAGCTATGAGCGGTAATAAAAGTTCCTCGGGACTTACTCATTTTTTCCCCGTCGACTGTTAGAAAGCCATGGGCAAAGACATTAGTTGGAGTACGAAAGTCAGAAAAATGCAGCATTGCAGGCCAAAAAAGGGTATGAAAATAGAGGATATCTTTACCGATAAAGTGGTACATTTCGGTTGGGGAGTTTGGGCTAGTCCAGTCGTCAAACGCGAGTTGATTGGTGGCGCAAAACGCCTTAAAACTTCCAAAATAGCCGATAGGGGCATCTAACCAGACATAAAAATATTTACCAGGCGCATCTGGGATTTCAAAGCCAAAATAAGGGGCGTCTCTGGAAATATCCCAATCACCAAGAGTACTGTGTCCGACGTCTCCGACCCACTCCCGCATTTTATTTTTAGCTTCGACTTGGAGTGCTGTTTTGACCTGCGTCCAGTCCCGCAGAAAGTTTTCACAACGGGGGTCTGATAATTTAAAGAAGTAATGTTCTGAGGTTTTTTTAATTGGGGTAGCGCCACTGACAACGGAATAGGGATTCTTGAGATCAGTTGGGTTGTAGGTGGCGCCACATTTTTCACAGGAGTCGCCATATTGCTCTTTGGCCCCGCATTTTGGACAATCGCCTTTAATGAAGCGGTCTGGCAGAAACATTTTTTTAAGAGGATCGTAAGCTTGTTCAACGGACTTCTTTTCGATGAGGCCGGCATTTCGCAAACGCAGATAGATTGTTTGAGATAAACTTTGGTTTTCATCCGTATCGGTAGAGCCGTAATGATCAAAGGAGATCATAAAATCGTCAAAATCTCTTTTATGCTCATGCCAAACCCGGTCAATGAGTTGTTTGGGGGTGATATTTTCTGATTCCGCCTTGAGCATGATTGGGGTACCATGCGTATCATCAGCACCAATGTAGTAGACTTCGTGACCACGCATTCTCTGAAAGCGAACCCAAATATCAGTTTGGATATATTCTACGAGGTGGCCAATATGGATTTGTCCGTTCGCGTAGGGTAGAGCAGAAGTAACAAGAATTCTTTTTGGATTCGGTTTCATACGTTGATTTTAGTATCCGATTAAAGTATTGGATAAATTATCGCGATTTTGCAATTTTAAGGAGAAAATTTTGAACCTTTCCAATGATCAAATATTGGCTGTTTTAAAGACGGTGATTGATCCTAATACTGGGACAGATTTAGTCAGTTCAAAGGGGGTTAAGAATCTTCAAATTACTGGCGGCAAGGTCCATTTTGAGGTCTTGCTAGGCTATCCTTCCAAGAGTCAATTTGAAGTGATTCGGCAAGCCTGTGTATCAGCTGTTCGGGGGATTGCGGGGGTGCAGCAGGTTGAGGTTCAAGTCGGGATGGAGATTATTGCCCACACCGTGCAACGGGGGGTTAAATTAATTCCAGAGGTAAAAAACATCATAGCTATTGCTAGTGGGAAGGGTGGGGTTGGTAAGTCCACCACGGCAGTTAATTTAGCCCTAGCTTTATCTGCCGAAGGCGCACGGGTTGGGATATTAGACGCTGATATTTATGGTCCGAGTTTACCTACCATGCTTGGTATCACTGGTCGCCCAGAATCCTTAGCTGAAAATTCGATTGAACCGATGCACGGGCATGGTTTACAGGCTAGTTCGATTGGTTTTTTGATTGAGCCGGATAGTCCGATGGTTTGGCGCGGGCCGATGGTTACCTCGGCACTTGAGCAGTTATTAAGGCAAACGCATTGGCAGGATTTGGATTACTTAATTGTCGATATGCCTCCTGGAACGGGGGATATTCAGTTAACTTTGTCACAAAAAGTGCCAGTGACTGGCGCGGTGATCGTGACTACGCCACAAGATATTGCCTTACTGGATGCCCGTAAGGGGTTAAAAATGTTTGAGAAGGTTGGTATACCGATTCTAGGAATTGTTGAAAATATGAGCACCTATGTCTGCCCAAGTTGTGGGCATACAGAGCATATCTTTGGATCTGGTGGTGGGCAAAAAATGTGTAGTGATTATCATGTGCCATTTTTGGGAAGTTTGCCTCTCAATTTATCGATTCGGGAGCAGGCGGATGCTGGCAGGCCCACCTTGGTATCGGAGCCGGATGGCCTTATTAGTCAAACGTATAAGGAGATTGCCCGTCAGGTTGCGATTCAAATTGCCTTGATGTCCAAAGATTTATCGAGTAAATTTCCGAGTATTGTGATTCAAAATACCTAATGGGTCTGCAATTAGCTGTCGCGATGCGACTCGAACAAATTGATAATCCATGGCAGTCTCACAAGTGGTCTTTAGATGAGGTTTTGGTGGATTTAGGACAGTTTGTCGGCTTGTGTTCATCTGCTGAAGTAATTGAAGTATGCGGTATTTCGGGTTTTTTAGTACGGCGAAGCGAGCAAGAAGAGACATGGATCTACACGGGCTTTCAGCTCGATTTATTTGCCGATGAAGCACAGGGGTATTATTTAAATGTGTCATCGCCCCAGCCTAGTTGGTTTGTGATGTACCGCTATGAAGATTCCAGCTTATTTGCTGACGGTAAGATTGCGGTACCGCACCGGGTGATGCTCAGTTATAACGAAGCGGCGCGTTTACTCGATGGCGGTGAAGAGGTTGAGCGTTATCCAATTAGTGGTCAGTTACTTGAATCGGTGCAATTATTTGTAGCAGAAAATTATCGACCCGAACCCAAAAAAAGACAGCGGCCAGAATCCTTTCAAGGGGCAACTAGGCCGGCGCATCCTCTCAAGGGAGATTGATTGAGTACTTTTTTAAAAAGATGGTCAGCGCGAAAGCGAGAGCAGCAAGCGGCTCTTGTCGATGAGTCGACCGTTACCCGGCCTGCACTCGAATCTTTGCAGGACGCGTCGCAATCTGACTCTCTAAAGCAGGTTGATGATGACCCGTCAGTTGCGCTTACACAACTTGCTCAGGATGAAACTGATCAGCCTTTGCCTGGACCGTCATTAGACGATGTTGCGCGCTTAACGCGTGAGTCTGATTTTTCGAGTTTTGTAACCAAAGACATTCATTTGGACGTGCATCAAGCCGCCATGAAAAAACTATTTACGGATCCGCATTACAACATCATGGATGGTTTAGATATTTATATCGATGACTATTCAAAAGAGGATCCCTTGCCCCCGGGTATGCTGGAGATGATGCGTCAGTCAGATATGTTGGGGTTATTTAAAAAAGTCTTAGATGAACCTGTGCTGTCCGTTGCCGCAAATAATGCCCCCGAATTAGAGTCATTCGTCGTGCAAGAAAAGACCAGTTCTATAGAGGATCACTCTATCAAGGATCCTCTCGTGCTTGAGCCCCAAAGTCTGGAAGAGGACAATACTTTGGTTCAGCATCAGACTGGCGGGACTGATCAAAATACCATTCCATTCAATCCTATTGCAGGAAAAGCCCCATGACTACTACTTTGGTATGTAACTGTAATCGCACGATGTCCTTGGATGAGTCGGCATTACAAAAGCAAGTTGATTCTGGTATAAAAGTTCAAACAGCGCTATGTCGGCAAGATGTTGGGCAGTTTTTAAATGGTCTGCAGGGTGATGAGCCGTTGGTCGTAGCTTGCACGCAGGAGCGGGAATTATTTTCAGCGATGGCCGCGAGTGCTTCAAAGCCACTGATAGCACCTATTCGGTTTGTAAATATTCGGGAGACGGGCGGGTGGGGCCGTCAGCGCGCCCAGGCTGGGCCAAAGATTGCCAGTTTATTAGCCCTTGCCCAGTTAGCTCCGCCTGATCCTTTACCAACGGTTAGTTACGATAGTTCGCAGGGGCGGCTCTTGATTATTGGTTCGAGTGCGATGGCATTTGGGTGGGCTGAGCGTTTACATGCGAACTTAAGTGTCACGGTTTTAGTGAATGACTCGCAACCATTGCCGATGCAAAAACACTTTTTTATTGCCAACGGTAATCTCCAATCATTAGATGGCTTTTTAGGACAATTTCAGGCTCAGTGGCAAAGGGATAACCCAATTCAGCTCGATTTGTGTACGCGTTGTGGAGCGTGTTTAGAGGCTTGTCCTGAAGGTGCGATTGACCTTAGTTTTCAGATTGACATGCGTAAATGTAAATCACATCGTGATTGTGTGAGTGCTTGTGGCCCGATTGGGGCGATTCAATTTAACCAAGTTGAAGAGGCGATTGAAGATCAATTTGACTTTGTACTTGATTTAAACGAACGGCCGTTTATGGCAATGCCAGAAAAGCCTCAGGGGTATTTTGCGCCTGGCGGCATTTGGTCAAATCAGGCTTTAGCTGTACAAAAATTATTAGGCTCTATTGGTGAGTTTGACAAGCCGAAATTTTTTGCTTATCAGGAAAGTAGCTGTGCACACGGTCGGAATGGTCAAGTCGGCTGTCATGCATGTATTGATATTTGTTCAACGCAGGCTATTCAATCAGTTTTTAAATCTGGGAAGGGCAGTGTTGCGGTTAATCCGCAGTTGTGTATGGGATGTGGGGCGTGCGCTACTGCTTGCCCAACGGGCGCGATGACTTATGCTAATCCCACGGTGCCTTACTTGGGGCAACAGGTGAAGACCATTGTGCAGACCTTTAGTCAGATGAGCCAAGGGCGGCTTAGCCCGACGATACTGCTGCACTCTGGGGCTGCGGGTGGGGAGAAGGTACTGGATCAATTAGGTAAGATGGCACGTCTGCAGCCGGATCGATATAGCGGACTTCCAAGCAATATGGTGCCCCTGTCTTTACATCATATCGCCTCTACAGGGATTGACTTATGGCTGAGTTCGCTCGCCCACGGCCTTGCTGAAATCGTTTTATTGGCTAGTGGCGAAGAGTCAGCTGCGTATTTGCCGGCATTGGCTGACCAAGTTGCTTTGGCAAATCAAATTTGTACAGGCTTGGGGTATGAAGAACGGGTTCATATTATTTCGTTGGACCACCGCGAGGATGATGTCTTAGCTGGAGAGCAATTACAGTTACTTGACCAGCGTTTAAATAATTTTGGCGCCAAAAAAACCTTAGCGCCGCTGGCAACATTTGTTTTTTCGAAAGATAAGCGCCAGACCTTGGAGATGTCTTTGGAGCATTTATTGCTGCATGCGCCCGTACCATTAGCGCCAGACGAGTCGCTGTTATTGGCAACTAACGCTCTTATTGGCGGGATAGAAGTCAATCAAGATCAATGCACACTTTGTATGTCGTGTGTAGGGGCTTGTCCTGGTGGTGCTCTGATTGATCATTTGGAGTTACCTCAGTTAGGATTTATTGAAAAGAATTGTGTGCAATGTGGTTTGTGCGTGCAGACATGTCCAGAGGACGCCATCCAGTTGCTACCGCGATTAAGTCCAATTAGTAAACGCAAGGAAAAGCAGTTTGTAAATGAAGCAAAGCCTTTTCATTGCATCAAATGTGCCAAGCCCTTTGCGACTGAAAAAATGATGACAGCGATGTTCGCTAAAATCGGGAATCATCCAGCATTTGCTGGCAGTGCGCAGGATCGGATCAAAATGTGTTCAGATTGTCGAGTGATCGATTTGATGAGTCAGCCAGCACCGAATAAGGAATGAGTATGGACGCTATTGATAAGCCAAGTGATCAGACTTCCTTGGCACTTGATACGCAGTTAAGTGCCGAGGATTTGGCGCGAGCAGACTTATATGGCTTGTTAGCCTTATTGTTTTATTCAGGGCCTCCTCAAGAGTTATTAGAAAAAATTGCCAACTTTCATGCCGCCGTTGAGCAGCCGGAAGTTCTCTCTAGTTCCTTATTGCAAGGTCCTTGGGACGAGTTAGTCCGGGTGGCAAAAAACGCGTCTTCGGAGGACTGGCAAACAGAGTATGAGACTTATTTTGTGGGTGTTGGTAAGCAAGAGATTTTTTTATATGGATCCTTTTATTTGACTGGTTTTTTAAATGAGAAGCCCCTAGCGTATTTGCGTGAGGAATTAAAAGTCTTAGGACTGGAAGGATCTGACGATATCTCTGAAACGGAAGACCATATAGCTTGTTTATGTGAGATCATGCGCTATTTGATTGCTGGAGAGGACTTAGGTGTTTGCAACCTGACTCAGCAGAAAAAATTCTTTAATGAGCAGATTAGGCCTTGGGCAGGCCAATTATTTGATACCTTAGAGGCGCACTCTGGGTTAACGTATTATCGGCATGTTGGGCTATTAAGTAGGACCTTTTTTGAAATAGAAGGTCAAGCATTTGATATGCTCTAGGGTATACACTAAGTCCAGAAGACAAAAATTCAGTAATAATAGATAATAGACAAAGTTTTTTAATGACAATTTTTATTACTTTATAGCTTGGATTTATTTTTACAAAAGCACTTTGGTTTTTGATAGATAAAACAAAACAGGAATGCACAGATGACAACTAAAAACGCTAAGCCCTTGAATCGTCGGAATTTTTTTGCTGGAGCTGCGGCCCTAGCTGGTGGTGCAGTAATCCTTGCCAAGACGCCGGTTGGCCAACAAGTAATCAGTGCGGTTGAGGATAGCCTAACGAGTCCGAAAAAGACTGGTTATCAATTAACTGAACATATTCAAAAATATTACAAAACAACTCTTGTTTGAATCGTAATTTTTTAGTTTTTTGCCTTCAATTAAGGAACCCCCCATGAATCTGACACGCAAATTATCTTCCAATAATTCTCCTGCCACCTCGAACAGTCACTTAATTGCGCATTTATCCCGTGGACTGGATAATCTCATCCCAACGATGGATCGACGGGCGTTTTTAAAACGCTCTGGGCTAGGCGTTGGAGTTGGATTAGCTGGAACGCAATTGACTTTAGTTAAAAAAGCCAAGGCGATGGGTTCAAAACCAAGTACTGGGGAGCAGGGTATCGTGGTCCGAAGGACTATTTGTAGTCACTGTTCGGTAGGTTGTGCGGTGGACGCGGTGGTGGAAAACGGTGTTTGGACTCGTCAAGAGCCAGTGTTTGATTCTCCGATTAATATGGGTTCCTATTGTGCCAAAGGTGCGGCACTGCGCGAGCATGGTCACGGCGAATATCGCTTGAAATACCCCATGAAGCTAGTCGATGGTAAATACAAAAGAATTTCTTGGGAGACTGCTCTGGACGAGATTTCTGCCAAGATGAAAGATCTGAAGAAAGAGCATGGCCCCGATTCCTTATTTTTCATTGGGTCCTCGAAATTTAATAATGAGCAGGCTTATTTGCTCCGCAAGTTTGTATCCTTTTTCGGGACAAATAACACGGACCATCAGGCTCGAATTTGTCACTCAACTACGGTCGCTGGGGTAGCTAATACTTGGGGTTATGGGGCGATGACGAATAGCTACAACGATATGCAAAACGCCAAAGCTGCGATGTATATTGGCTCGAATGCTGCTGAGGCACATCCGGTATCGATGTTGCATTTATTGCACGCTAAAGAAAATGGTTGTAAGGTGATTGTGGTCGATCCTAGGTATACGCGGACTGCTGCGAAATCAGATCAGTTCGTGCGCATTCGTTCTGGCTCAGATATACCGTTTTTATATGGTGTTTTGTATCACATTTTTAAAAATGGCTGGGAAGATAAAGCCTACATTAATGACCGTGTTTATGGCATGGATCAAATTAAAAAAGAGACTTTAGACAATTGGGATCCAAAAACAGTGGAAGAGGCCTGTGGTGTTCCTGAAGCGCAGGTATATCAAGTGGCTAAAACAATGGCTGAAAATCGTCCATCAACATTTGTATGGTGTATGGGCCAGACCCAGCATACAACTGGTAATGCGATTGTTCGGATGTCATGTATTGTCCAACTCGCCCTTGGCAATGTGGGTAAATCAGGTGGTGGAACGAATATTTTTAGGGGGCATGACAATGTTCAGGGCGCCACAGACGTTGGCCCTAATCCAGATTCATTACCTGGTTACTATGGTTTAGCAGCGGGCTCTTGGAAACACTTTGCCAAAGTTTGGGACGTGGATTATGAGTGGATCAAGGCCCAATATTCGCCTGGCATGATGGAGAAGTCCGGCACGACAGTTTCTCGTTGGGTTGATGGTGTGCTTGAGAAGAATGAGTTAATTGATCAGCCGGCCAATATCAAGGGGCTATTTTTCTGGGGGCATGCACCCAACTCTCAGACTAGAGGTCCTGATATGAAGACTGCCATGGACGCACTTGATCTCTTGGTAGTGGTTGATCCGTATCCAAGTGCAACCGCCGCAATGGCTGCGATGAAGTCCGAAGGGTCTAAACCAAATGCCAATCGCAGCGTATATTTGTTGCCAGCGGCAACGCAGTTTGAGACGGTTGGATCTTGTACTGCATCGAACCGTTCTTTGCAGTGGCGGGAAAAAGTGATTGATCCGTTATTTGAGTCGATGCCTGACCATGTGATTATGCAAGCGTTTGCTGATCGTTTAGGTTTTGGTACTGAGTTATCGAAAAATTTCAAAATGTTAGATTCTAAGTTTGCGGGTAAGAGTTGGAAAGAACCTGAAGTGGAATCCATTTTGGGTGAAATCAATCGCTCTGTTTGGACAATTGGATACACAGGTCAAACGCCTGAGCGTTTGAAGGCGCACATGCGTAATATGCACTTATTTGATCCCAAGACCCTGAAATCCAAAGGCGGAAAAGATTCCGTCAGTGGCTACGATACAACTGGCGATTACTATGGTTTGCCTTGGCCTTGTTACGGTAATGCCGAATTAAAACATCCTGGAACACCTAACCTCTATGACAATAGTAAGCATGTGATGGATGGTGGCGGAAATTTCCGGGCAAACTTTGGGGTTGAAAAAGACGGCGTATCTATTTTGGCAGAGAACGGTTCGCATTCAAAAGGTGCGGATATTAAAACGGGATATCCAGAATTTGACCATATTCTTCTCAAAAAGCTTGGATGGTGGAATGATTTAACTGAAGCTGAGCAAAAAGCGGCTGAGGGTAAAAACTGGAAGACAGATTTATCAGGTGGTATTCAACGCGTCGTTTTAAAGGTACATGGTTGTCATCCTTTTGGTAACGCCAAAGCCAGAGCCGTAGTCTGGAACTTCCCTGACCCTGTGCCAAAGCATCGCGAGCCTTTATATGGAACTCGGCCTGAGTTGACTGCTAAGTATCCTACGCATGCGGATAAGAAAGCTTTTTGGAGATTACCAACCCTGTATAAGACTCTTCAGGACAAGAATATTGCTGATAAGATTTATGAAAAATTCCCAATCATTTTGACCTCGGGTCGTTTAGTTGAGTACGAGGGTGGCGGTGAGGAAACGCGTTCTAATCCGTGGTTGGCCGAATTACAGCAAGAAAACTTTGTAGAAATTAATCCAAAAGCAGCAGCTAGTCGGGGCATTAAGCAAAATGATTACGTTTGGGTCAAGAGCCCGACTGGCGCCAAAATTAAAGTGCGTGCTTTAGTGACAAATCGGGTGGACGAGGAACATGCGTTTATACCGTTTCACTTCTCTGGTTGGTGGCAGGGTAAAGATATTTTGGATGCTTATCCAGACGGCGCCCACCCCATTGTTCGTGGTGAAGCAGTAAATACAGCTACGACCTATGGTTATGACAGTGTGACGATGATGCAAGAGAGCAAGACGACTGTTTGCCAAATTGAAAAGTTTGCCTAAACCCGATCATAATTAAAGGAAAAAATCATGGCAAGAATGAAATTTATCTGTGATGCCGAGCGTTGTATTGAATGCAATGGCTGCGTAACTGCTTGTAAGAACGAACACGAAGTTCCTTGGGGAGTAAACCGTCGGCGTGTAGTCACTATTAATGATGGTGAGATAGGTGCTGAGAAGTCTATTTCGGTGGCTTGCATGCATTGTTCGGATGCCCCTTGTATGGCAGTTTGTCCGGTAGATTGTTTCTACAGGACTGATGAAGGGGTGGTTCTGCATAGCAAGGACACTTGCATAGGGTGTGGGTATTGCTCTTACGCTTGCCCATTTGGAGCGCCACAATTTCCGAGTCAAGGAACTTTTGGTTTGCGCGGCAAAATGGATAAATGTACATTTTGCGCTGGTGGCCCTGAAGAAAATGGCTCCAAAGCAGAGTTTGAAAAATACGGCCGCAATCGTTTGTCCGAGGGTAAATTACCTGCATGTGCTGAGATGTGCTCCACTAAAGCCTTGTTGGCTGGTGATGGTGATGTGATTTCAGATATTTTCCGCAATCGTGTGACGAATCGTCAGACGCATGGCAAAGCTGCGGGTGGCGATGTGTTTGGCTGGGGTACAGCTTATGGTAAGCCTAAAAAGGATGATAAAGCTGCGCCAACTGGAGCAAAATCATGAGATTAACTAAAGCGATTGCTAGTGCTGTCATCAGTTTAAGTTGTGTTTTCGGATTAGTTGCTTGCTCTGAGAATTCGCAGGCTCTAAAGGCCAGTAAGTCTGATGTTGCAGCTTATCAGGGTGCCAAGAATGGTTTTGTTGATAAGAACTGGACCCCAGGTGATAAAACGAGTTGGGAAAAGCAGTTACGAGTTAGGGCGCAGATTCAAGATGAATACACGCGGTCTAAGTAGTCTCTGGAGCACCATAAGGATATGACGATGAATATAATCAAAAAAGTCTTGCAGACCTTGGGTTTTTTATGGATTTTTGCTGTGGTCATTACCCAAGCCCATGCTCAGGCCAGTTCACCTGCGGCTCCCCCGGCAGTAGAGTCTGCAAATATTATGGATATCCCCAAAGGTTCGGACGCTGCTGCGCAGCGCGAGCGTGAACAAACGCAGCCGGCGAATAATTCGCCGTTTTGGCGTGCACTGAATAGTGATCAAGCCCATTACGTGAGCATCCCCGATAAGGAAGCTGGAGTTCTCATTCAAAAGGGTGGGCAAGAATGGCGCCTCATTCGTAATGGTGTGATTACGGTTTTTGGTGGGTGGTTATTAGTGTTGATTGCCACAGCAATTTTGGCTTTTTATTATCTTAAAGGTGAAATTAAGTTAGAACATCCTCGCACGGGTAAGCGTATCGAGCGCTTCACTTCGGTTGAGCGTCTGACACACTGGACGATGGCATTTAGTTTTGTGGCCTTGGCTATTTCTGGTGGGTTAATCATGTTCGGTAAGTTTTTATTACTACCGATTATTGGCTCATTCTTATTTGGCTCACTCATGTTTGTCATGAAAAATCTGCACAACTTTGTAGGCCCTTTATTTACGGTGAGTGTGGTCGTATTTTTTGTGTTGGTTGTGAAGGATAATTTTCCTGGTAAAGGTGACTGGGCTTGGATTCGTTCCTTAGGGGGTGCTCTTGGACACGCCCCTGCTGGCAGGTTTAATTTTGGTGAAAAACTGTGGTTCTGGTTAGGTATGACGATTCTGGGCTTGATTGTTTCTGCTTCAGGATGGGTTCTGGACATGATTGTGCCGGGCGTGTCTTACTGGCGCGATACGATGCAATTAGCTAATATTATTCACGGTGTTTCTGCAGTTCTCATCATGGCAGTTGCTCTGGGGCATATTTATATTGGTACGATTGGAACTGAAGGCGCTATTGATGGTATGAAGACTGGTTACGTTGACGAATCATGGGCACGACAGCACCATTCAGACTGGTTAGCTGATATTGAAACTGGAAAGATCCCAGCATCACGTGAGCCAGAGAACTCGACGAGCAGTACTATTGCAAAAAAAATTCTAAGGAGTACAACATGAAAAGAATCACTCAGGTAACGATAGTCTTTTGTCTAAGCTTAATCATTTGCTTTGCCAATGCCAAGTTGCCAGCCCCGACTCCTGAGGCGAAGGAGGCTGCCGCTTTAGCGGCTGCAAAGACTGCGCATGGCAATAAAGTTGCTGATTATCAGCTTTGCATGGCGCAGGATAAAGTTGCCCGGACTTATGCGACTCGGCCAAAGGCTGGCGAAAAACCGGTTGAAGTTCCGGCTTGTAAAGATCCTGGTAAGTTTGAGCCACCTGTGGTCGTTGCGGTTGCCCCGTCTTCTGCTCCGGCTCCGGCTGCGACTGCAGCACCGGTAGCTCCACAAGCAACACCACAAGCAGCAACGCCAACTCCTCCTGCTGCGACTAGTGCAGCAGCGCCGGCTAAAAAATAACTACCTATTTTTTAGCTCTGATTGACGCGCCCTAGCTGGGCGCGTTATTCTTTCAAATGACCTCTATTTATTACCCACAACTGACCAATAACGCTTTACCGGTCACGCACGCCATTGAGGTCATCGATGAGCAGGGTAGGACCCAATCAATTGAAATACCCGGAGAGCGACCGCTTACTATTTATTTAGATAAAAAAGAATTGGTCACATTAATGACGCTCGGGGGTGCACCTGAGGCCTTGGTTTTAGGCTATTTGCGACATCAAGGATTAGTGCAAAATATCGAGGATATTGAAAGTGTTCAGGTTGACTGGGAAACCGAGTCGGTGGCCGTTAAAACTTGCCGACAGGTCCCGAATATTGATCAAATTACGCGTAAAAAAACAGTCACTACTGGCTGTGGTCAGGGGACAGTTTTTGGTGAATTTATGTCCTCCGTTGCTGATATTTCTTTAAATCCAGAGGCACGACTATCTCAAACAGCTATTTATGCGGTGGTTGAGAAAATCCGTCATCATCCTTCAATTTATAAACGAGCCGGTTCAGTTCACGCTTGTGCCGTTTTTAAAAATAGCCCTACTGGGATTGAATTACTTTATTTTATAGAAGACGTTGGTCGGCACAATGCGGTGGATGCCATTTCTGGTTTGATGTGGCTGGATCGGCAAAGCGGCGAGTCGCTGGTCTTTTATACGACAGGAAGACTGACTTCTGAAATGGTCATTAAGGGTGGGCAAATGGGGATTCCCTTTTTAATGACGCGCTCTGGTGCGACTGAAATGGGTTTATCTTTAGCTCAGCAAATTAATTTATGCATCTTAGCTCGGTGCTCTGGGAGGCATTTTTTGGTTTATCAAGGTGCGCAGAGAATCATTTTTGATTGTTTAGCGACAAGTTCTTCAGACGTTCTTTAATAAGAGGTCTCGCAGACTGTTTACAATACGTGTATGACAATTAAATCTGACCGTTGGATCCGACGTATGGCGCAAGATACTGGCATGATTGAGCCATTTGAGCCTGGACAAATTCGCCAAGATGGTATGGGCCAAAAAATTGTAAGCTATGGTACTTCGAGTTATGGCTACGATATTCGTTGCGCCCCGGAGTTTAAAATTTTTACGAATATTAATAGTACGATTGTTGATCCAAAGAACTTTGATGAAAAATCCTTTGTTGATTTTCATGGAGATGTTTGTATTATTCCGCCGAATTCTTTTGCATTAGCAAGAACCATTGAATATTTTCGAATACCTCGTAATGTTTTGACGATCTGTGTCGGAAAAAGTACTTATGCGCGTTGTGGGATTATTGTAAATGTGACGCCATTTGAGCCGGAGTGGGAAGGTTATGTGACGCTTGAGTTCTCTAATACGACACCGCTTCCAGCGAAGATCTATGCCGGGGAGGGGTGCGCTCAAGTGTTATTTTTTGAGAGCGATGAGGTTTGTCAGACGTCCTATAAGGATCGTGGGGGAAAATACCAGGGGCAAGTTGGGGTAACTTTACCAAAAGCTTAAAATTCTCTTGGCTTGTCATTTTCGGTAGTTAGAATAAATTCGTTGGCATTATTAGGTTGGCAGCGAAATTTAAATAATAGGCAATTAATAGAAACCTGAAGTTAACTCCCATTCATTTTGACAATGTCGATCAATTAACCAAAGGGTAGTCATGAAATTAAAATTTCCAATTGTTGTGATTGATGAAGATTTTCGTTCGGAAAATATTTCCGGTTCTGGAATTCGTGACTTGGCTGAAGCAATTGAGTCTGAGGGTATGGAAGTTCTTGGGTTAACAAGCTATGGCGATTTGACTTCATTTGCCCAACAAGCCGCCCGTGCATCGTGTTTTATTTTGTCGATTGATGATGAGGAGTTTTTAGAATCTGATCACGGTGGGATTGAGGTCGTTATTGAAAGTCTTCGTAACTTTGTGCGCGCTGTGCGTAAGCGCAATGAAGACATACCGATATTTTTATACGGCGAAACCAAGACATCGCGCAACATTCCAAATGATATTTTGCGTGAGTTGCATGGCTTTATTCACATGAATGAAGACACTCCAGAATTTGTTGCTAGACATATTATTCGGGAGGCGAAAGTTTATTTAGACTCCTTAGCGCCGCCATTTTTTAAGTCATTAATCCATTACGCGTCGGAAGGCTCGTATTCTTGGCATTGCCCTGGGCACTCTGGCGGAGTTGCCTTCTTAAAAAGTCCAGTTGGCCAAATATTCCATCAATTTTTTGGTGAGAACATGTTGCGTGCTGACGTTTGTAACGCGGTTGAGGAACTTGGGCAACTCCTGGATCATACAGGACCGGTGGCGGCTAGTGAACGCAATGCTGCGCGTATTTTTGGTGTAGACCATTTGTATTTTGTGACAAATGGCACCTCCACATCGAACAAAATTGTTTGGCACTCGACTGTTGCTGCAGGCGATATTGTGATTGTTGATCGGAATAGCCATAAGTCTGTTTTACATGCAATCATGATGATGGGCGCAATACCTGTGTTTTTGATGCCAACGCGAAATAATTTTGGCATCATTGGCCCAATTCCTAAGGAGGAGTTTGAGTGGAGCAATATTCAAAAGAAGATTGACAACAATCCATTTATCAAAGATAAAAAAGCGTTGCCAAGAGTACTTACTATTACCCAAAGCACCTATGACGGGATTGTATATAACGTTGAGATGATTAAATCGATGTTAGATGGTCGGGTAGATTCATTGCATTTTGATGAGGCTTGGTTACCACATGCGACTTTTCATGATTTCTACAAAAATATGCACGCGGTCGGTAAAGACCGCGCTAGACCGAAAAAGAGTTTAGTCTTTTCTACGCAGTCTACGCATAAATTATTAGCTGGACTCTCGCAAGCATCGCAGATCTTAGTTCAGGACTCCGAGGATAGAAAATTAGATCCAACCTGTTTTAACGAGTCGTATTTAATGCATACCTCGACGAGTCCGCAATATGCCATTATTGCCTCTTGCGACGTGGCGGCGGCGATGATGGAGCCACCAGGTGGCACTGCCCTAGTTGAGGAATCGATTGCGGAGGCGCTGGATTTTAGAAGGGCAATGCTCAAGGTTGACGAGGAGTATGGGGACGAATGGTGGTTTAAAGTTTGGGGTCCTGATTCGTTTGCAGATGAGGGCTTGGAGCAGTCTGATTGGATGCTTAGGTCTGAGGATAGTTGGCATAATTTTGGAAAACTAGCCGATGGTTTTAATATGTTGGATCCAATTAAGGCTACGATCGTCACACCTGGGATTGATATTGCTGGAAATTTTGGTGAAGAGGGTATTCCTGCGAGTATTGTCACCAAGTATTTAGCCGAGCATGGGGTGATTGTCGAGAAGACTGGGCTTTATTCTTTTTTCATTATGTTTACGATTGGCATTACCAAAGGTCGCTGGAATACGCTCGTTGCAGAGTTGCAGCAGTTCAAGGATCATTATGACAAGAATATGCCTTTGTGGAGAGTTTTACCTGAGTTCGCGGCGAAGTATCCGCAGTATGAGCGGATTGGTTTAAAAGATATCGCCAATAAAATTCATGCGTTTTATCGTGAGCACGATGTGGCTCGTATGACTACAGAGATGTATTTATCTGACATGATTCCTGCTATGCCACCCTCAGAAGCTTTTGCCAAAATGGCACACAGAGATATTGAGCGCGTTTCGATTGATGAGTTAGAGGGCCGGATTACAGCGATGTTAGTTACGCCTTATCCACCAGGTATTCCTTTACTGATTCCAGGCGAGCGATTTAATCAACGAATTGTGGACTATCTCCAATTTGCGCGTGACTTTAATGAAAAGTTTGCTGGTTTTGAAACAGATATTCACGGCCTAGTTAAAGCAGAGCAACAAGGTCGTAAAACTTACTTCGTCGATTGCGTGCGGGGTGCAGACGAGGGTGGAGTTTGAGGCTGGCTAGTCCTTTAAAAGACTTCTTGCTTGTGTAATCGCGGCTAAAACCCGTTCAGGTGCCGTCCCACCAACGTGATTTCTCGAGTTGACGGAGCCTTGCAGTGTGAGTACTGCGGTAATATCACTCCCAATCATGTCGGGATTACTCAGTGCGCAGGCGAGGCGCAATTCAACTAAGTTTAATTCTGCTAAGTCGACTCCTTTGGAAGCGCAGACTTTTACAGCATTGGCAACAGCCTCATGCGCATCTCTAAAAGGCATGCCTTTTTTGACTAAATAATCAGCTAGATCCGTTGCCGTAGCAAAACCTTGTTTGACTGCTGCCAAAAGGTTGGCTTCTTTAAACTCGAGATGGACAACTAGGTCGGCAAAGATACGAAGTGTATCAATGACAGTGCTCGCCGAATCAAATAATGGTTCTTTATCCTCTTGGTTGTCTTTGTTGTAGGCGAGTACTTGGCCTTTCATGAGAGTAAGTAAGCTGATCAAATTACCATTTACTCGCCCAGTTTTACCTCTTGCCAGTTCAGGCACGTCGGGGTTTTTCTTTTGCGGCATGATTGAACTACCGGTACAAAATCGATCTGGCAAATTGACAAAACCAAATTGTGGGCTCATCCATAAGATCAATTCCTCAGAAAATCGAGATATATGGGTCATCACAATGGCGCTGGTGGCACAAAATTCGATTGCAAAATCTCTGTCTGAGACTGCATCGAGAGAGTTTTGACAAACCCCGTCAAAACCTAACAATTGCGCAACACGTTCCCGATTAATTGGATAACTGGTGCCCGCTAGGGCAGCAGAACCAAGTGGTAACTGGTTTAGCCGCACTCGACAATCTTGGAAGCGGGTTGCATCCCGGTGCAGCATTTCAACATAGGCCATCAAGTGATGTCCAACCGTAATCGGTTGCGCCACTTGTAAATGGGTAAAGCCAGGCATGATGGTATGGGCATGTTTTTCTGCTAGGTCGCAAAAACTTCGTCTGAGGGTGGTCAGTTGACTGAGGATTTCGTCAATGGCATTTCTTAGCCACAAACGAATGTCTGTCGCCACTTGATCATTGCGGGACCGAGCGGTATGCAATCTCTTACCCGCATCGCCAATCAGACTTGTCAAGCGCGCTTCAATATTTAAATGCACGTCTTCTAAATTTAATTGCCAAGTAAAATGGCCCTGTTGTATTTCTTGTAATATTTGTTGTAGGCCAGAGTTAATTTGTGCAAAGTCTATCTGGCTAATAATGCCCTGTTCGGATAGCATTTGAGCATGAACTAATGAACTTTGGATATCCACCTCTGCTAGGCGATAATCAAAGTTAATCGAGGCTGTATACCGTTGGACGAGTTCAGAAACCGGTTCGGAGAAGCGCGCTGACCAGGCCTGTGTTTTATTATCGAGTGAATGTTTGGAAGATGACATGATTACTAGTATATTGCCCCCGGAGCGGTTAGTCATCGCTTCTCGTGAAAGTCGCTTAGCCATGTGGCAGGCAAAACACGTGCAAGCCCTTTTGCAAACGCTTTATCCGCAATGTGAGATTCGTATTTTGGGGATGACCACTCGGGGCGATCAAATATTAGACAGAAGTTTGTCTAAAATAGGTGGAAAAGGTTTATTTATCAAAGAGTTAGAAACAGCCTTGCAAGATGGGCATGCAGATTTAGCCGTACATTCTTTAAAAGACGTGCCCATGGATATGCCGGAGGGCTTTAGTTTGGCGGCTATTTTAGAGCGTGCCGACCCTCGGGATGCATTTGTATCCAACCACTACGATTCTCTTGCCCAGATGCCCTCTGGGGCTGTCGTAGGGACTTCGAGCTTAAGGCGTGAGTCGCAGATACGAAAAGCCTACCCACATTTAATTATTTCGCCATTACGTGGTAATTTAGACACACGTTTAGCCAAGTTAGACCGCGGCGAGTTTGATGCGATGATTTTGGCGGCTGCTGGTTTAACCAGGTTAGGCCTCACGGCTCGGATGAAATCCCTGATTACTCCGGAAGAATCTTTGCCGGCCGCTGGGCAGGGGGCATTAGGAATCGAAATCCGATCCGATCAAGTGCAAATAGCTGCGTGGTTGCGCCCCTTAGTTGATGACCTAGCGACCTGGCAAGTCAGCGCTGAGCGGCAAGTTTCCAGAAGACTGGGGGGGTCTTGTGAGATTCCGATTGCCGCCTATGGGCGCTGGCACAATGACCAAGAATTGTATTTAAAAGCGTTGGTTGCAAGCATTGATGGTAGAGAAATGATTGAGTCTAGCTTGACAAAGACGGTTACTAGTTCGGCTCAGGCAATTTTTTTAGGAGATCTCATTGCCGATGATTTGATTGCCAAGGGTGCTAAGGAGCTCATTCAGTCTCTTGGACAGCCTGAGTGAGAGAATATTCCGCGATCATTGTCACACGCCCACGAGCGCAATTAGAAGCGCTCAAGCAGGCTATAGGGCAAGAGTTGAGTCGGCTGAAATCAGGTCTGACTTTACCCGTTTTAGGCCTGCCTTTACTCGAGATTGTGCCTTATCGTTCGGCAGAATTAGCGCAAGCAATAGAACGATCGCTCAGGCACGCAGATTTATTGACTTTTGCTAGTCCAAACGCTTTTTTGACATGTGATCAACTATTAGCTCAGTTTGGTTATGCTTGGCCAATTGGGCTCAATGTGGCGGTGATTGGTGGCGGCAGTGAGCAAACGATCGATGGTTCACGCTTGGTACCCAAAACCTTGATCAAGCCTACCAATCCTGATAAATGGGATTCTGAGGGTCTGTGGGAGACCCTAAAGCCTTTTAATGAGAGTTGGCAAGGACAACAGGTGGTGATGATACATGGCGATGGTGGCCGGGCTTTATTAGCACAACGGCTATCTGAGGCGGGGGCGCTAGTCGATGAATTTTCAGTCTATCAAAGGCAGGGTTTACCAGAAAGTGATCCATTATGGGGTGCCATGCAACTTTTATATGAGGAGCAATTTTGTCAGTTAGAGCAGGCGCCTATTTGGATTTTAAGCTCCTCACAAGCTTGCCAATTTTTAGGGCAGGGGATTGACCGTTTAGGGATATCAAAGACCTGGCTGCATGCCTCCCTAGCTTTAGTGACCCATTACCGGATTGGCCAAGCGGCCCGGGCAATTGGTTTTTCTAGGGTTGAGGAGTTCACACCTGGGGATGAATCGATTGCAAAATATGTCGCAAAAGTAGTCCAGCGAGCGTTATGATAGCCTGACTTGATGAATCACTACCTCTGCCAATAAAAACCGAATTAGAATCTGTCATAAAGTCCAAATCTATGCGTGAAGCCAACATATCCAATAACAGCATTTTACCGAGTTCAAAAATTTCGTTTCTCCTGATGGTGCTGGTCATTGTTTTGGGTTGCCTAGTTGCGTATTTAGGTTTTTACCTATACGAGGTGACGAAAAAAGTGCAATTATTAGAAGTGACAGCCTTAAAAAACGATCGACAAATCGGTAGTTTTAATCAGATTTTAGGGCGATCCATTGATCCAAATCAAGCCGATGTCATGATGCACTCACCCGTGGAGTTCAAGGCGAGTATAGAAGCCTTTCAGCAGTTAACTAGCTTATTATCAGAGGTGCATTTACTCAGTGCTAATCCATTAGAGCCGCAAGCGAAAAAATCACTCATACAACCTGTCGCAACCTCAAAGGAAGGGCAAGCCAAGGGTAGCGGAAATGCCGAGATGCGCTGGTGGGGGCAGATGCTCCAGCATGTTTGGGTACCTTTGAAAGATTTTTTTCAGCAGGTGGTGATGATTCAAGTAATGGACACGTCGATTGATCAACTAGCGATGACGGGTGATGAGCAACATATTTTAAGAAGTGAGTTGAAGATTCGTCTACTAGCTGCTCGGCAACTTTTATTAAATGGTTTGGTGCGCGATACCCAACGCGAATTAGTCGAAATTCGTCGGGTTGTAGTCAATCATTTTGCCGTCCAACAACCATCTGTAAAACAATTTATTAGTAGCCTTGACGAGATCAAGAATAATTTAGACAAATTACCTGAGGCGCTGTCGCCTGATTTGAATTTACCAAAAGAGAAGAAATAATGCGTTTAGTTATTTGGTTAATTTTGTTATCAGTTGGAGCGGTATTAGCTGCTTGGATTTTAGATAATAATCAGGGTCACATTACGATGTATTGGAATTTATATCGAATTGACTTGAGTATGAATTTATTTATTATTTTGCTCTTTGTTGCCTTTTTGGGCTGTTTCATTCTTTTTAATTTTTTGAGTAGTATCTTTAACCTGCCAGTGCGGGCCGAACAATATCGTGCCCAACAGCGGGCAATGAGAGCGAGTCGTGAACTAGCAGTTGCTATAGACCATTTATTTGCTGGGCGTTTTTTAAAAGCTTTAAAGTCAGTGCATGTTGTTACGCAGTTTTCTGAAACTGCAGAATATGGTCGAATGATTGCAGCGCAGGCTTATCATCAGCTCAATCAAACGGCTCAGCGGGACGCTGAACTTGAAAAAATCACTGGCTTTGCGCACCAGCAGGCTAAGTTAGTGATGCTTGCACAGATGCAAGTAGAGGATCGAAACCCTGAAGCGGCTTTAGCCACGATTGCGCAATTACAAGGTGGTGGCGCTAGACAATTTATTGTGCAGCGCATTGCCTTATTAGCCCATCGCAGATTAGAAAACTGGCCTGAGGTTGTGCGCCTTGCTAACAGTTTAGTTAAAAGACAATTTTTACCAGCGCTAGTAGGTCAAGCGAGAATTCAGGAGGGGCTAACCCAGTGGATCAAAAGTAAAAATATTTCCAAGGATCGGCTCTTGCAAGAGTGGCAAGAATTTGGTGAGCAGGATCAAGTCGATCCCCATTGGGTTCGGTTATTTGCAGAGGGATTTATACGTGTAGGCGAGCATCAAAAAGCTAAACAGATTCTGGAAAAAGTGATCCCGAACGAGCCCAGTTTTGCGCTAGTGATGCTGTACTTCAGGTGCGCTGATAAAAAAGCCCATTCAACCGTCTTAGCTTTAGCATTAATCCACCGCGTAGAGCAGTGGTTACTCCAAGACCCTGCGCAGCCAGCGCTCCATTTAGCGCTGGGTTTACTGAGTGTGGAGCAACAGTTATGGGGTAAAGCGATTGCGAGTTTGCAGCGTGTTCTAGACTCGCCCAGAGCAGATCAAAAAATGCTTCTACAAGCCCATCTATCCTTTGTACAAATATATGAAGAACTTGAGGATGATGAAAAAAGCGCAGAGCACCGAAAAAATGCACTACGCTTTTTTACCACAAAGGCTAGCTAGGCTGTTTCATTAACGGCCTTTAAACGCTGGTTTTCCAAATGATTTACCACTTCTTTCCCGACTAGGGGCATGATTACTTCGCGAGCCTGCAAAGCGCTCTTCTGGCTTGGTGCCGGCATTGCCAGGCTTGGCAACAAAGTCACCAAATGGTTTTGCTGGAGTTTTCGTTGGAACATAGGTCTTGGGTTCGGTCTTTCGATCTTCGCTGCGCTGACCTTTGCCATATTTATTGCCTTTCGATTCGTCGCTGGGCGCCCTTTTTTCGCCACCACCAAAGCCGCTCCCAGCAAATGCTGAGCGGTTTGGCGTCCGGCCACGACCACCGCCACCATTGCGGTTAGCGGAGCGCGGTCCTGAACGTGAGTGGCTTGAGGTCTCGGGTTTTTTTTGTGGCTCTAAGCCTGGAATCACAGAGGCTGCAAGAGTTTGCTGAATGAAGCGCTCGATTGCTCGAATTTTGATACGTTCACTATGCTGGGCAATCGTGATTGCTGTGCCGTTTCGACCTGCGCGACCGGTACGTCCGATGCGGTGGGTATAATCTTCTGGCTTCATTGGGAGGCCAAAATTAATGACATGGCTGATGGTTGGAACATCGATTCCGCGAGCAGCAACATCGGTTGCTACTAAGATTTTAGTTACACCTTTACGTAAAGAATCCAGTCGACGATTACGAACTGCCTGGGGCATTGCGCCGTGGAGCGCGCTAGCAGCATAACCATCAGCTCGTAGGTTTTCAGCGATATCTTCGCTTTCAACTTGAGTACTTGCAAAAATAACAGCTTGATCTAGTGTTGGATCGGCCAACCAGTGACGCAGGATTTTATGTTTGTGCGCCACGCTATCTGCCCAGTGCATCGTTTGAGTAATACTCGCGTGGACATCACCGGCGTGCGCTAATTCAATACGCGTAGGATTATTGACTAGTTCATGCGCTAACTCCATAATTCGCGGTGCGAAGGTTGCTGAAAACATGAGGGTTTGTTGCAAGGTTTCGCAACGCCGATGGATTGCCTCTAAATCATCAGCAAAGCCGAGGTCGAGCATACGATCTGCCTCATCGACGACTAAATGTTGCACCTTATCCAGTCGAATTGCTCGACTGTCATTCAGGTCAAGAAGTCGTCCAGGAGTTGCCACAACGAGTTGCGCGCCTTTTATTTGAGCGATTTGTTTACCATAAGGCATACCACCCATGATGGTAGCTACTCGGATACCTCGACAAAATTTCACTAAATCGATTGCATCCGCAGCAACTTGCTGAGCTAACTCGCGCGTTGGACAAAGAATTAAGACTACTGGTTCAGCTCGTCCCGGGATAGGCTTACCAGTTGGATTACTGGCGATGATTTGATTGAGCAGAGGCAATAAGAACGCGGCAGTTTTTCCGCTACCGGTTTGACTACTAACCATCAGATCGCCGCCAGAAATTGCAGTTGGAATGACTTGTTCTTGGACGGGGGTAGCAAAGGTAAAGCCTAAGGCCTCAACTGCTTGTAAAAGGGGTTCAGCTAAAAGAAGTTCTTTAAATGTAACGGACATATCTATTCACACCCCGTTTAGGGGGTCTCCAAAGTTGGCATCAGCATAATTTAGGCATGATGCACGTGGTCAAAAGGCATCGACCATCAACATTTGGAGTAGGCTCTAAAACAAATACATCTTTGTTTTAGGCGAACAAGACATGACTCTTGTTACGGCTACGTCTTGAAGACTTACAGACAAATCTAAAGGTTTAAACCTAAAAGAATTAATATGCGTCAGGGTGCTGGGGACGATGAAAATTACTACAATTCAAATTATGCACGAAAATATTAGGGTTGTCCCTAATATTTTGATAAATATTTGAAATATGTTAAATTTTTGAAGTTTTGAGGATCTTCATGAGGCGTTGAATCCTTTTACCATAGGGCGGATGCGCTAATCGAGTCCCCCCTAAAGCCCGAATACCCAAAAAACCACGCATGCTGAGAACTGGCTTGAAGTGGCTGAATGTATCAAAACCATGTTTACCATGATTCGAGCCCATGCCACTTGCCCCCAATCCTCCGAAGGGGAGGTTTGGATTACTGTAATGTAACAAGGTATCGTTACAAGTAACACCTCCGGATTGAGTTTTTTCGAGAACTTCAGCGCGCAGTTTAGCGTTATTTCCAAACCAGTACAGGGCCAGCGGGGTTGGTAAATGATTAATCCAGTCAATCGCTTCGGACATGGAGTCATAGCAGATGATTGGCAGAATCGGGCCAAAAATTTCTTGGGTTGTGACGCGTGCTTTGCTAGGGGGATTTAACACTAAACTCGGCATAAAGGGATAATCAATCGGGGTGGTGTCATATAAAGGGACCACTTGCCCACCACTTTGAGATGCATCAGTTAATAGGTTTTGCCAACGATCAAGTTGCAGGGCGTCGATCGGGTGGGTGAGTCCACTGCCAGAGGGATACATGATTTGTAAAGACTTCTTCAGCGCTTCGATAAGAGACTTTTCTTGATTTCTTGGCACTAATAGATAGTCTGGCGCAATACACGTTTGTCCGGCATTGAAAAATTTTCCATAAATAATGCGACGAGCGGTATCGTCAAGAGCGGCACTTTGGTCGATGATGGCTGGGGACTTGCCACCCAATTCTAGGGTTACTGGTGTTAAATTAGCCGCTGCAGCCTGGGCAACTAATTGACCGACACGGGTACTACCAGTAAAAAACAAATGATCAAATGGTAGATCTGCAAAGGCTTGAGCTACTTGCTGATTGCCAGTAATAATGGATATTTCGATAGGGTTGAAATACTGTGCAATGAGCTTGGCAAGATAGCCAGAAGTTCTTGGGGAGCGTTCAGACGGCTTAAGCCAGACTTGATTTCCAGCAGCAATAGCGGCAATCGCTGGGCTGAGTGCAAGACTCAGAGGATAGTTCCAAGGGCTCATAATCCCCACAATTCCTTTTGGTTCGGGTAATAACTCACTCCTACTAGGCCACAGGTGTATCGGTGTTTTAATGGGGACTGGTTTAGTCCATATTTCTAAATTTTTTACAGCCAGATTTGCGGCTTGCCTAATCGTAGTCAATTCAGCTAATTGTGTTTCAATGATGTTACGGAAGCCAAAATCAGCTTGAATCACTTTGCAGATATTTTCTTCATTTTCATTTAGCATAGTAACTATGCGTAGAATACGATCTTTTCTGGCTGCCAAAGATGGTCGTGGTTCGTTCCAGTAAGCTTGCTTTAATTGTTCAAAGTCGAAAAATAATGTGTTCATAAATTACTAGGTAAATTCAATGAGTCAATCGAATAATATGTTGGGATCTAAACAGTTAGCCACGCTTGGTGGTGGTTGCTTTTGGTGTTTAGACGCTGTTTATCAAGAATTGGTAGGCATTCATCGAGTGGTTTGCGGATACGCTGGTGGCCATGTTTTAAATCCTGATTATGAAAGTGTTTGTCGTGGCATCACTGGGCATGCCGAAGTAGTACAAATCTATTTTAATCCTGAGGAGATTTCTTTTCGACAAATCTTAGAGGTTTTTTTTGTGATTCATGATCCGACCACTTTAAATCGGCAGGGGCATGATATTGGATCACAGTATCGTTCGGTCATTTATTGCGAGGATGATGATCAAATGAAGGAGTCGTCGCAGATTGTTCAAGAACTAGCTCTTCAAGGCGTATATCGAGAGCCCATTGTGACAGAAATAAAGATGGCTCCCATTTTTTATGCGGCAGAGGATTATCATCAGAATTACTTTGCAGCCCACCCGCACCAAGGTTATTGCATTGGGGTAGTAGCTCCGAAGGTAGAAAAATTTAGAAAAACCTTTACGCAACTCCAAAAAAATAAATAAGCCAACATGGCGCTAAGAGGTAATTGCAGGATTTTTCCTAGGGGGCCAGACGGCTCATGTGCCAACTGTTCTCATGGAGAGAAAAGGCTATGCGGTCATGCAAGCGCGATGGCCGACCTTGCCAAAACTCTATTTTATTAGCTTTGACTTCGTAACCTCCCCAGTGGGGTGGTCGAGGCGGGTTGTTCCCATAAAGTTCTTTGAACTGATCTTCTTGAGTAACCAAAAAATCACGGTTCGGAATGACTTGACTTTGTGGCGAGGCCCAAGCGCCAATTCTGGATTCGATCGGTCTAGAGTGGAAGTAGGCATCACTCCGAGAGGAATCTAATTGGGAGGCGATACCCTCAATTCGAACTTGCCGCTCAAGTTCATGCCAGAAAAATAAAAGTGCCACATTTGGATTGCTGGCAATCTCATGACCTTTTTGGCTGGTGTAGTTTGTATAAAATATAAAGGAGTCTTCCGTGATCCCTTTTAGAAGTACAATCCTAGCGCTAGGTAGGCCATTTGGTGAGATGGTGGCTAAGGTCATCGCGTGTGGTTCAGGGCATTTTGCTGCAGAGGCTTGCTCAAACCAGCTTTGAAATTGCAGTATAGGGTTTTGGGCAATATCTTCTTCAGATAAGCTGCCTTGCGAGTAGGTTTTTCTTAAATCAGCTAAATTAGTCATTGATAGAGTATAGCGAGTCATGAATCATTCGAAAAGTGTTCTAGAGCAACCAATAGACTCTTTGGTCGGGGTCGACCCGAATCAACGTCGCTTAGGGGGAGTAGCTCGGCTATTTGGTGAAGACGGTTTTGCAGCCTTACAAACGGCCCATGTTTTAGTGGTTGGTTTGGGCGGGGTTGGCTCTTGGGCGGCCGAGGCACTGGTTAGAAGTGCAGTTGGTGAGATCACCCTGATGGATTATGACCATATTTCTATGAGTAACGTTAATCGTCAACTGCATGCCATTGAGGGTGATTTTGGTAAATCGAAAGTGGCAGCGATGGCAGATCGACTTTTAGCTATAAACCCTGATTTGAAGGTTCATCAGTTAGACCACTTTATCAAACCTGACAATGTTGGGCAGTATATTTTGCCGGGTATGGCTGTCCTTGATGCGACAGATGACTTATTGAGTAAGGTGGCGATGGCGGTTTGGTGCGTCAGACAAAATATCGCCTTTGTAATGAGTGGCGCTGCAGGTGGAAAGCTTGATCCCACTCAAATTAGTATCGATGACTTATCAAAGACTACGCATGATCCTATTCTGTCAAAAATTCGTGGGATTTTAAGAAAATCATATGGCTTTGAGTCTGACCCTAAAAGGCGGATGCGGGTGCGAGTCGTTTATTCTGGAGAATCTAGGATGAGTCGCTCACAGGGCGGATTATCCTGCGCGGGTTATGGCTCGGCAGTGACTGTAACGGCTAGTTTTGGCTTTGTAGCGGCGGCAGAACTCATGAATCAAATTATGCGATCACATAAATCGGTCTAAGATTTTTTTACTAAACTTATCGAGATTTTTTTTATTTCGAATTAAATATTGGATACCATTGGCATCGGTGATTAATAAATCCTCTTCACTGACCCGGCGAATATCTTGTTCAGATTTAAGCTTTAGGCGAGTTTTACCGCGATTGGTATGCACGTCCCAAATACTTGGTAGCGCAAAGGTATTGAGATGTACTATTTTTTCAATTTCTGGGATGAACTCAAAAAAAGATAACTCAGTTTGGATTAACTCTTTGAGGCTATCTGGGAGTTGACTCAGATCGTTTAACCAGACAAGCTCATGGCCATTGTGATCGACAATTGCAAACCCATGCGATGGATTGCTGATTGGAAAAGCCCGAATGATTCGGATATTTGGATGGACAATGCCCTGTGCATCGATCAAGCTAATTGCGCCAAATTGGTCTTTTGTGAGGTTGAAATTGATCATCATGAGGTCTCATTAAATCGCTTGGGCAATTTCTGCGGCATGCCTTGCTTGGGCTTGGTAGAGTTGATAGTATGCTCCTTGTGCGCTCATTAACTCGTCATGATTGCCAACTTCCACGATTTCGCCTTTATCTAATACGATGAGTCGGTCTGCTTTTCTCAGCGTTGACAAGCGATGTGCAATGGCTAAGGTGGTTCTACCTTGCACTAAATTGTCGAGGGCTTTTTGAATTTCTTTTTCGGTAGTTGTATCGACTGAGGAGGTGGCTTCGTCAAGGATTAAGATTTTAGGATCAATGAGTAGGGCTCTAGCGATGGAGATGCGCTGTCTTTCTCCACCCGATAATGACTGTCCGCGCTCACCCACTAGAGAGTCATAGCCGAGTGGGAGGCGAAGGATAAACTCGTGGGCATTAGCGGCTTTTGCTGCTTGGATAACTTCTTCCTTGGTCGCAGTCGGTTTGCCATAGGCGATATTATCCGCAATCGTGCCAAAAAATAAAAAGGGTTCTTGGAGGACCATTCCAAATTGTTGGCGAAGCTCGGAGATAGCAATCGATCTGACATCCACGCCATCGATTTTGACTGAGCCATCGCTGACATCGTAGAAGCGGCAAATCAGGTTCACCAAGGTACTTTTCCCCGATCCACTATGGCCAACAAGGCCAATCATTTCGCCGGGTGCGATACTGAGCGTTATATTTTTCGTGACAGCGCGGTTGCCATAGCGAAAACCAACTTGACTCAGCTCAATTTTTCCGCGCACGGGTTGGGTCATTGGCGTTGGGTTTGGAGTATCTGGCACACTGGATTGGTGGTCTAAGATATCGAAGATCCGTTTAGCTCCCGCGGCCGCTTTTTGGGTATGTGAGACGATCCGACTCATCGAGTCCATCCGCCCATAAAACCGACTGATATAAGCTAAAAAAGCCGTTAGTACACCAACGGTTATTGTGTCATGCGCAACTTGATAGATCCCAAAGGCCCAAACGACTAAAAGTCCAACCTCTGTCAAAAGAGTGACGGTTGGGGCGAATGAGGACCAAATTCGATTGACACGATCATTGACTTCCAGATTACGTTGGTTGGCTAGAATAAAGCGGTTGTTTTCACGGTCCTCTTGGGCAAAGGCTTTAACTACGCGAATTCCGGGAATTGTATCGGATAGAACATTATTGACCTCAGACCAGTTACGGTCGACTTTTTCAAAGCCAAAGCGCAATTTGTCACGGACAAAATGAATCATCCAAGCGATGAATGGCAGAGGCAGGAGGGTAACGGCAGCTAGGAGTGGATCAATACTAATGAGAATGACTGCGGTCATCAAGAGCATGAGCATATCAGTAAAAAAATCCAATAGATGTAACGACAAGAAGATACAGATCCGGTCTGTTTCATTGCCTATTCGAGTCATTAGGTCACCAGTTCTTTTCGCCCCGAAATACTCTAGTGATAGATGCAAGAGGTGTTGAAATGTTTTGGTGCGAAGCTCCATACCTATCCGTTCACTAACCAGTGCCAAGATATATGTTTTCCACCAGCCAAGTCCCCAGGCACAGGATGCGGCAAGGAGTAGACCCGCAAGGTAGATACCTGCTAGTTCAAAGTCCATGACTTGGGTTTTTTGAAAAGGAATGAGCACATCATCCATGAGTGGCATGGTGATATACGGCGGCACTAAGGTCGCGCCAGTAGAGAGGAGGGTTAGGATAAAACCGAGGATTAATTCCTTTTTATACGGCTTGGCAAATCTCCAAAGCTTAAAGAGGGTAAGGGTCGATGGGGGGATTTCTGTTTCGGGATCACAATACAGGCATTTTTCTTGGTCTTGGGCAATAGGGTTTTGACAAATTTGGCAGGTAAGGTGTGGCCCAATTTTTTCAAAGTCGAGTCGATTACTCAAGTCAAGTTGAGATAGCAGAACTGTACAGTTTTCCTTAAATTGGGTAATTGAGGGGTTTAGAGCAAGGGTGTGATGCCAAGCTTGAATACGGCCTTGTGGGCTCATTATTGTAAGGTGCCCAACACCGGCATGATCAGAATGTTGGAAATAAGCTCCAGGGGGGATCTGCCAAGTACCCTCTAGATGGCCGGACTCATGAATTTGATCGATGCGTGCAAAATCATGGGAGGTCTTTTCAGAGAGGATGAGGAGTGATTTTGCGAAGTGGAGTTGTTGGTTTAAATCGATTTCAACCCAAGTTGATAATGTGGATTCATGCGTTTTACACAATGCTTGCACTGCAGGATTTGATTGCCAGCGTTGGGGGAGCTGTATAGTAGAGATCATTTGGCTTGAAAGAGTTTCATCGAAAAAGTATAGTGCAGACCTACCAACTTCTCCTAATTCATCTCAGATGCTTTAAAAAGGCCGTCGATTCGGGCAAATTAACGCCCTTTCAGATTGATATATTTGTCAACTTTTTTAATTAAAAAGAGTTAAGTAGTCATTACTCCTATGATTTCATATTTCTGGCCAATTTCACTTTTCAACTTCTGCGCTAAATCGTCACAAAATGTCCCAACTTTTAGATAAAACTATCAAAATACTTCAAATGAAGCATATTCGGGGGCCGAACATGTGGTGTTGGGTCGAAGTTGTAGAGGCTTGGATAGATATTGGCGATTTAGAAGACTATCCTTCAGATAAGATTCCTGGTTTTTATGATCGGCTCGTGCAGGCCATGCCCTCTTTAATTGAACATCGTTGTAGTTATGAGGAGCGTGGTGGATTTTTGAAGCGGGTGGAAGAGGGAACTTGGCCTGTTCACATCATGGAACACCTGACACTTGAGTTACAGGGCTTAGCCGGTTTTGAAGGAGGTTTTGGTCGGGCGCGGGAAACAAATGATCGAGGAATTTATAAGTTGATTGTGGCCTCACCGCATGTGCAGGTAACGCAGCAAGCGATCGAAGATGCCAAAGGGTTGTTGCTAGCTCTCATCCAGGATCAGCCTTTTGATTTAAAGCCAGTCATAGATAATTTGCGAGAAATGATTGATGACTTATGTTTGGGGCCAAGTACGAGTTGTATTGTGCAGGCGGGCCATCAACAATCGATTCCGATGATTCGTTTATCCAAGGGTAACTTGGTGCAATTGGGTTATGGCGCTCGTCAAAAACGGATCTGGACTGCAGAAACATCACAAACCAGCGCCATTGCTGAGACTATTTCACGGGATAAGGACTTAACAAAAACGCTCTTAGCGTCGGTTGGACTTCCTGTACCTGAAGGACAGTTGGTTGAGAGTGGGCTGCAGGCCTGGGAAGTTGCTCATGAAATCGGCTTACCAGTTGTGGTCAAGCCGCAAGATGGCAATCATGGTCGCGGAGTGTTTACAAACTTACAATTCCAAGATGAAATTTTAGCGGCCTACGAAATAGCTAAAAATGAAGGAAGTGGCGTTCTAGTTGAAAAGTTTATTTTAGGAGACGAGCACCGTTTATTAGTAGTTGGCGATCATTTAGTAGCAGCTGCGAAGGGTGAGGCTTGCCGAGTAAAGGGTGACGGCCAACATACTATTTTAGAATTAATTGAGATTCAAATTAACTCTGACCCAAGACGAGGTACTACAGAGGATTACCCATTAAATCCTGTTCGGATTGATTCAATTGCCTTACTAGAACTGAAGGGGCAAGGTTTTGAGCCAAGCAGTATTCCGGCGTTCAATCATGAAGTTTTAATTCAGCGTAATGGTAATGTAGCTTTTGATGTAACAGACTTAGTGCATCCTTCGGTTGCTAAGCGGGTTGTTTTGGCTGCAAAAGTAGTTGGGTTAGACATTGCGGGTGTTGATTTGGTTGCAATGGATATATCTAGACCGCTCGAGGAGCAGGGGGCTGCGATTGTTGAAGTAAATGCTGGCCCTGGTTTATTAATGCATTTAAAGCCGGCTAAGGGTAAGCCTAGAGAAGTTGGTGAAGCGATCATTCGACATTTATTTCCGCAAGAAGATAATGGGCGTATTCCTATCATCGGGGTCAGTGGTAGTCGGGGAGCTGATGACGTTGCACAAATCTGCGCTTACTTTTTTAACCTGGCCAACCACTATGTTGGACTATCCTGTAAAAGGGGCTTATTTTTAAATCAAAGAATGGTGGAGGCCTCTAGAACCTCAGAATGGGATATTGGTAAACGTATTTTATTAAGTCCAATGGTGAGCGCGGCAGTCTTAGAAACTACTGGAAAAAGTATTATCAATGAGGGTATGTCATATGACTTATGTCAAATTAGCATTGTTACGAATGTTGATCAGACCATTTTATTTCCTGAGGACTCGATCACTGAGGTCCGCCAACTTTTTTCTGTCTATAGGTCGCAGGTCGATGTTTTGCTACCAGGGCTTGGGGTTGCGATTCTTAACGGTGAGGATGAATTAGTCGTAGAGATGGCCGCGATTAATCCAGGCGCAGAAACCATTTTTTACGGGCTAGAGTTGTCTAGTCCATTCGTCATAGAGCATATTCAAAAAAACGGTAAGTCGGTTCAGGTCAAGGATAACAGTATCCTTTTGATGCAAGGTTCACAGGAGTTAGAGCGATTTGATTTGCAAAATTCAAGGTATTTAAAAGACCAGCAAAATACGAATCGCTTGTTGAATTTGATGGCTGGGGTGGGAGCTGCTTGGGCATCACATTTACCGATGTCGACAATTGAGGTTGGGGTGAATTCATTTGCTCAAGAAGAGGTGGAGGCTTAATTGGAAGCAAGACGAATACGCGCTTTGCGCGGCCCGAACTTGTGGAGTCGACATACGGCGATTGAGGCAATTATTTTTTGTACGCCAAATGAATACAGTATTGAGGGAATCGAAAATTTTGAGACGCGTTTACGGGCACTATTTCCTCAACTTCGTTTAATGCGAGTTGGTAGTTATAACGAGTTAATCTCTATCGCGCATGTGTTGGAGCATGTCGTTTTGGGTTTACAGGCGCAAGCTGGGTGCCCGGTGACATTTAGTCGGACGGTAAAAACGAATGAAGAGGGGATTTATCAAGTCATCGTTGAATATAGTGAGGAAGTTGTTGGTCGAAGAGCCTTTCATTTCGCAACCGAATTAATCACAGCGGCGTTGCAGGATATATCTTTCGATTTAGAAAGTGCTCTCAAGGAGTTGGTCAATATCGATGAAGATGTTCGTTTGGGCCCAAGCACTGGTTCTATTGTGCAAGCCGCTGTCGAAAAAAATATTCCATATCGCCGATTAACCCAAGGGAGTATGGTGCAGTTTGGGTGGGGTAGTAAACAAAAACGGATACAGGCAGCTGAAACCAGTGATACTAGCGCTATTGCAGAATCAATTGCACAAGATAAAGAATTAACCAAAGAATTACTGCATGCGGCTGGCGTATCTGTGCCCATGGGGCAGGTGGTAGATAATCCTGACGATGCTTGGAGGGTTGCGCAAAGCCTAGGGAAATCGGTCGTTGTCAAACCTAAGGATGGTAATCAGGGTAAAGGTGTAGCTGTCAATATTCATTTAGAAGAGCAAGTTCGGATGGCTTTTATTGTGGCCCAACAATATGGCTCTAAAGTGATTGTTGAAAGATATATGCCAGGGCAAGATTTTCGACTACTAGTAGTTGGCGATGCCTTAGTTGCAGCTGCTAGGAGAGATCCCCCGCAGGTGATTGGTGATGGGGTGCATTCTATCAAGGACTTAGTCGATCAAATCAATTTAGATCCTTTACGTGGTGATGGGCATGCCACGGCACTGACTAAAATTCGGCTGGATGAAATAGCGCTAGCGACTTTAGTAAAACAGAATTTGACTATTGACTCGATTCCAATTCAAGGTGCGCGGGTAGTCCTTCGAAATAATGCGAATCTCAGCACCGGCGGCAGTGCGACTGATGTGACAGAGGATGTGCATCCCGATCTAGCTGCTAGCGCGGTAACAGCTGCCAAGATGGTTGGTTTAGATATTTGTGGTGTGGATGTCGTCTGCGAAGATATTTATAGACCTTTTGAGGATCAAGGTGGCGGGGTGGTGGAAGTCAATGCGGCTCCTGGATTAAGAATGCACTTAAACCCATCGTATGGGAAAACTAGGCCGGTAGGAGATGCGATTATTTCTTTGATGTTTCCGAATTCCGATAACGGTAGGATACCTGTCGTTACTGTTTCTGGCACAAATGGCAAGACGACAACAGTGCGTTTAATTGCCCATCTGTTGCAAGCCCATGGTCATCGGGTCGGAATGACAACGACGGATGGTATTTATATTGAAAATGAGCGGATCGATAGTGGGGATTGCAGCGGGCCAAAAAGCGCTCGCAACGTGTTGATGCATCCTGAGGTGGATGCAGCAGTTTTTGAAACTGCCCGCGGGGGTATTTTGCGTGAGGGTTTAGGTTTTGATTTTTGTGATGTGGCGGTGATTACCAATATTGGTGAAGGTGATCATTTAGGGATGTCTTATATTGAGACCGTGGAGGAATTAGCACAGGTCAAGAGTGTAATCGTGCGGAATGTTTCCCCAACTGGGGTAGCGGTTTTAAATGCAACAGATCCGATTGTAGTGAAGATGGCTAAATCTTGTAAAGGGGAAGTGATTTTCTTTGGAGGGCACGCACATCACCCGGTGATTTCTGCACATCGAGCCCAGGGTAAGCGGGTAATATTCAAAGATGGGGATCATTTGGCGGCCGCTGTTGGGAGTGTGGTGGTGCACCGCATTGCATTACAAGAAATTCCGATCACGCAGGCTGGTCAGATCGGATTTCAGGTCGAAAACGTCATGAGTTCGGTTGCTGCAGCATGGTCTTTGGGGGTTGCTTGGCAAGCGATTGATCTAGCTTTAAAGGATTTTGTCTGTGATGGGCAAAATGCGCCGGGTAGATTTAATTTATTCAAACATCGCGGTGCGACTGTGATTGCTGATTATGGGCATAATCCAGATGCTATACGGGCTTTAGTTCAGGCGACGAATTGCATGCCAGCAAAACGTCGGCATGTTGTCATCAGTGGCGCTGGTGATCGACGAGACGAAGATATTCGACAGCAAACAAAGATTTTAGGAGAGGCCTTTGATTCGGTCATTCTTTATCAAGACCAATGTCAACGAGGCCGGGCGGATGGAGAGGTCATTGCACTTTTAAAACAAGGCTTACAAGGCACCACAAAAGTTCGAGAAGTGCAAGAAATTCGCGGTGAGTTTTTAGCTATTGATACTGCTTTAGATCAACTACAAGCCGATGATTTATGTTTGATTTTAATTGACCAGGTAGAGCAGTCTTTAGATTATTTAAATAAAGTGACCCAGCCCTGATCATTTAATGGATTACATGTTTGTAGGAAACTTCTGATTATTCTGTAGGAAGTTTGAGGCTTTTAAAAATAAGGGTATTGATTTGCAAGTAATTTAATTCCCCTTATCTTTTTTTTTCGATAAAACTAGCATTTTTGGTATTTTATGGGGCTATTCAACATTCCCATACTTTTTTAGACTCCTATAGTCAATCCTGACTAATATAGGAGTAAACAGTGGAAACACATCAACTAGAATCCGGCGATCAAGCAAATTGTTCGACCTCAGAGCCACATGCATTAAAGAGACATTTAAAAGCTAGGCATATTCGTTTAATGGCATTAGGCTCGACGATCGGTGTGGGCTTATTTTTAGGTTCTGGCACCGCTATTGCGCAAGCTGGACCGTCAATTCTCTTAGGCTATTTAATCGCCGGTTTAATGGCTTTTATCGTTTTAAGAGCTCTTGGTGAGATGGCTGTTCATAACCCAGTTGCTGGTTCTTTTGCTCAGTATGCGCATAGTTATATTAGCCCCTTAGCTGGTTATTTAGTTGGTTGGGGCTATTGGTTTTATTGGGTGATTGTTGGGATAGCAGAAGTCACTGCGGTTGGAATTTATATGAGTATGTGGTTTCCAGACATACCTCAGTGGCTTTGGGCAATTAGTTCATTGCTCTTTATGGGTGGATTAAATTTTATTGCGGTGCGATTGTTTGGAGAGTTTGAATTTTGGTTTGCCTTAATTAAGGTGGTTGCAATTGTTGTCATGATTGGGATAGGTTTGGCAGTCATATTTTTTGGACTTTCTAATGGCGGGGTGCCCCTTGGAATTGCTAATTTATGGCAACATGGCGGATTTTTCCCAACTGGGATTTCAGGTTTTTTATTGTCGATACAAATGGCTGTTTTTGCCTATGTTGGTATTGAGATGATTGGTTTATCTGCTGGCGAGACAGAAAATCCCGAAAAAACGATTCCTATTGCAATTGACTCACTGATTGTTCGCATCTTAGTGTTTTATGGTGGTGCTTTATTTGTTATTCTATCGATCTATCCTTGGAATGAGGTCAGTGGCCAAGGTAGTCCATTTGTTGCTATGTTTGAAAGAATGGGATTACGAGAAGCTGCTGGGATTGTGAACTTTGTCGTGATTACTGCAGCCCTGTCCTCATGTAATGCCGGAATATTTAGTGGTGGTCGATTGTTATATGGCCTATCTTTAAACGGTTATGCGCCATTCAGAATGAAAAAATTATCGGCGGCAGGAGTTCCAATCCTAGCCATATTAGCAACAGTGAGTACAGCAATTTTTGGGGCATTCTTAAACTATTTTGTTCCCGAAAAGGCCTTTATTTGGGTGACATCAGCCGTCACGTTTATTGGCTTATTAGTGTGGGTAGCTATCTTAGTAACACAGTTGAAATTTAGAAAAAAACTGAGCAGTTTTCAAATCGCTCAGTTAAGTTACAAAAGCTGTGGCTTTCCGTATGCCTCTTATTTAGGCTTAGGTTTTATTGGGGCAGTATTTGTCATGATGTGTTTTTCATCAGAGACGAGGGTTGGTATATACGTTGGAATTCCAATCCTATTGCTATTAATTTCAGTTTTTTATTTGTTTAGATTAAACCGTATTCAACATTCTCAACAGGAGCAAGCATGATTATTGGAATTCCAAAGGAAATTAAAAACCAAGAGTATCGCGTTGGTCTAACACCAAGCCAGGTTAAAAATTTAGTCGGTTCAGGACATCAAGTTTTAGTCGAGAAAACTGCAGGTAATGGGGTTGGATTTGATGATGATAGTTATCAAACTGCAGGGGCAGTCATCATTGAAGCGCCAGACGAAATTTTTAAAGAGGCTCAAATGATCGTTAAAGTGAAAGAGCCACAGAATAGTGAGCTTGCGATGCTTCAGCCAGAGCAAATCTTATTTACCTACCTACATTTAGCCCCAGATATTGAGCAGACAAATAATTTATTAGCGACAGGAGTTACTGCCATTGCGTATGAGACAGTCTCCTTAGGGAATGGTTGTTTACCCCTTTTAGCACCAATGAGTGAAGTGGCTGGTCGGATGTCGATTCAAGCCGCAGCGCATCATTTGGAAAAAAGACAACATGGTAAGGGCGTTCTCATGGCCGGAATACCTGGTGTTGATTCGGCTCAGGTACTTATTTTAGGAGCTGGCATTGTCGGTAAAAATGCACTTCAAATGGCAATTGGAATGGGGGCGCAAGTCACTATTGTTGACAAAAATATGGATCGCTTACGCGACCTAGATTTAATTTATGGTAACCGCATACAAACGGCATATGCTGACCAGGCGGCTATAGAGCGTTTATTTCCTCAAGTAGATGTGGTGATTGGGGGAGTATTGATTCCTGGAGGGACGGCGCCACAACTATTAAAGCGCGAGCACTTAGGGGTGATGCAAGATGGGGCAGTAATTGTCGATGTAGCCATTGATCAAGGAGGATGTTTTGAGACATCTCACGCAACAACGCATGATGAACCCACATTTATAGTTGATGGGATTGTACATTATTGTGTAGCAAATATGCCAGGAGCAGTTCCTCGAACATCGACACTTGGGTTGACTAATGCGACTTTCCCGTACATCAGTTCCCTTGCCAATTTTGGGCTACGGCAAGTAGTGCAGGGAAATGATGCATTGCGAAGAGGGGTAACATCCCATCAGGGTTATTTAACCTGTAATGCTGTAGCCAAGTCGCAACACAGACAATGTATGGCTATAGGAGATTTAATTCATTAGTTTTGATGAAGTAGTTGGGTTGAAAAAATCTGTAGCCGACGCGATGGTAATTCAACCCAAATATAAAGTAAATGCGCGCAAGCCCAGCTTAAAAAACAGATACCAAGTATCACAATAAGAGCATTTAGCGGGGTTTGTTCGAGCACTTGATTAAATAAAGTATTTCCGAGCAGGATCAATGAAAAATGAATGAGGAAAGCACCGTATGACCTTTGGGAAAGCCAGACTATTACTTGTGTGATGCGTAAATATAAATTTTGATATTGCCGGTTACCCCAAAGGAGTAATACAAGTGCAACACAAATACTCAATGCGTTCTTGATATTTGGATTAAACAGTGTCGTGATCAGAATAGCTATATTCGCTACCGTAAAAAAAGTGAGTGCCAAATGTCGATGGCGATGATTTGGCTCTTGACTGGCCCAAAATGCCAAAATCCCCAATCCATAGGGTACTAAGAAATAAAAAAAGTAAACGTCGTATTGACTGTGTTGATTAAAGTACGTTAAGGAAAAAATGATACAGACAAATAAAGCAGTAACTCGAAAAATAAATCGATCCAACACTGTCAATAGTAAGGTTAAAAAGACATATAGTTGCCAGTCTATTGCCACATACCAAGCACCTGCAAAAATAGATTCAACCTCAAAAATCTGGTGTACCAAGAAGAGATGTGCCAGAAATTGTGTCCATGTTTCAGGATTGCCAATATATTCCTCACCTGAAAATATCCGAGCGATTTTGGCTGCGCCGATAGTAAGAATTAATACTATTAGAAAGCTTGGCGCAAGTCTTAAATAGCGATTTATGATCTCCACACCAAAGCTATTCAACCTTTCATGGGTCTGAAAGCTTTTGCTTGATAGATACCCAGCAATCACCAAAAAGATTGGGACTGCATTTGCACCATACAGATCAAACCAATTAGCAAGCTGTTTGAGTGAGTATGTGATCATCTCGGATAGGATCCCATATCGACTGAGATGATGAAGGATGATTACTTGAGCAGCAAAAACTTTGAGAAGATCAATGGTCAATAACTGATGCTGTAAAGGAGTATGAGTTATTGACATTTTTTTAATATTTTTTTAGTCAATGAAAGTCTTTAGATACCCATTTCTTTAAACACCTCTTTAGCAATTTTGAAGCTATCTAGCGAAGCAGGTACACCACAATAAACGGCGGCTTGTAAAAAGACTTCCTTGATTTCATCTTTCGTAAGGCCATTATTAATTGCGCCTCGGACGTGTAATTTGACCTCATGGGGTCGATTCAGGGCAGTCAGCATTGCTAAATTCAAAAAACTGCGGGTTTTACGATCTAGTCCGGGACGGCCCCAGATTTCTCCCCAGCAAGTTGCGGTAACAAACTCTTGCAAATCTTGCGTAAAGTCATCTGCATTTTTGATAGAAGCATCGACGTATTCTGATCCTAAAACTTCACGACGGATTTTAAGACCTTTATCAAAGTTTGCACTACTCATATTGAATCTCCTTAGGTTATCTATTAATAAACATTTATTCTAACCCTCTTCTAAAAATTGTCTGGTAAGTTGTGATAAATTCGAGGGAAGAAAACATCATTAGGAGGTGTAAGTGAGACAACACGCGATTATGGTTGCTATGAGTCATTCTGGTTTGCGCCAGAATTCGTATTGCAAAGATACTGCCAAATATTTGAGGATTATTTGCTTCATCTATCTCGCGGGCTTACTTTTTTCTACTAGTAGCCGGACTCTGCATGCTCAATCTTATCCGGATCGACCCGTGAAGATTGTTGTCCCTTATGGCCCAGGAGGTGGTTCTGATATTGTTATTCGCGCCATTCAAGCAAATGTTTCAGCAAGCTTAGGACAGCCGATCGTCATCGAAAATAAGGCTGGCGCTAGCAGTACCTTAGGGACTGACTATGTTGCCAAGAGTACTCCTGATGGCTATACGATGTTGGTCGTAGATATGGCTATTTTGGTCAACCCCAGTTTGTTTACTAAATTACCATACGACACATTAAAGGATTTACAACCTGTTATTTATCTAGCTTCAACTCCTTCGATTATGTTGATCTCATCCAAGTTGGGTATTAAAAACTTCAAGGAATTGATTGCCAGCGCAAGAGCGCAGCCTGGGAAGTTGAGTTATGGCTCAGCAGGTTTTGGGACAGGTGGGCATATGGCAAGTGAAATGCTCAAGATTGTCACTGGTGTAGATTTAATTCATATACCTTATAAGGGGGCAGGCCCGGCCATGGCTGATGCTTTAGGCGGGCACGTGACAACGATGTTCACAACTACAGGAGCAGCCAAGGGCGTGATCGAGTCTGGCCAAATGATTGGCTTAGGGATAACTAGCGATAAGCGGGTTGAATCTTTAGGGCAAGTACCAACTTTTTTGGAGTTGGGATATCCAGATATTAATGCCAGCATTACTTGGGGAATATTTTTACCAACGGGTACCTCAAAAGAGGTTACCCAGAAGATTAATTCTGCATTTAATATGGCGCTTCAAGCACCGGACTCTAGGCAGAGATTAATCGACTTGGGTTTCATGCCGGGTGGTGGAACTTCACAAGCTTGGACTCATGAGGTAAGTAAGTCTATTCAAAGATGGTCTGCCATTGTGAAGCAGGCCAATATTCGGGTAGAGTAATTGAAAGCGGCTTAGAAAGATTGGTGGTACGTCAAAACGCGCTCTACCTCATTTTTAGAACCTAGGATTACTGAAACACGTTCATGTAATTGCTTTGGTTGTAACTGTAGAATATGTTCTTGACCATTAATCGAAGCCCCACCAGCTTGTTCGATTAAAAAGCTCATTGGGTTAGCCTCGTACATGAGACGCAGTTTTCCTGGCTTACTGGGTTCTCGTTGATCCCAGGGGTACATAAAAATTCCCCCACGCGTGAGTATCCGGTGCACATCGGCCACCATGGATGCCACCCAGCGCATATTAAAGTCTTTTTGCAAAGGGCCGGTTGTACCTGCCAAACATTCTGAGACATATTGTTGAATAGGTTTTGCCCAGTGCCGCATATTCGACATATTAATTGCAAATTCTTTGGTATCGACTGGAATTTTAACTGCCCTGCGCGTTAGAAAAAAAGTTGCTTGATGGCGATCAAGAGTAAACATCTGGACGCCATTGCCAGTTGTCAGGACGAGGATTGTTTGTGGTCCGTATAGAGCATATCCGGCAGCAACTTGTTGATAACCAGCCTGTAAAAAATCACTTTCGGTAATCGGGATATCTTGTTGTGGTTTTTTCAGAATAGAGAAGATTGTGCCAATAGAGACATTCACATCAATATTAGAGGAGCCATCTAAAGGGTCAAAAAGTAAGAGATAGTCACCTTGTTGGAGATGCTCTGGAATTACATGAATCGTATCTAACTCTTCGGAGGCCATGGCCGCTAACAAGCCACTTGATTCATTTGCTTGAATCAACATATCATTGGCTAGGATGTCTAACTTTTGTTGCGTTTCACCTTGGATATTGCCACTACCTGCAGAGCCCAATATATTATCAAGGGCCCCTTGATTAACCGCTTTACTGATCATTTGGCAAGATTGGCTAATGTTTTCGATTAATGCGATTAAGGGCTTGGCAATTGGATTTGCTGTTGAATTATCCGATCTTAAAAAATTTCCTAGAGATATTTTTACTGACTCGGCTTTGGCGGTAGACATAGGTTCTCTTTCTTTAATCTGTAGATAACGCTTTATGGATGATTTCTGCCACATCACTGGACAAGTTTTGTTGAGCAAGTTCTGCTAAAGTACTATGCATCATTTCCTGAAAGGGTGAGGCAAATTTTTTCCACCGATCAAGCCCACGTGCAAGTCTCGCGGCGACTTGTGGATTGATGGCATTCAATTCTTTGACACATTCAATCCAAAAACCATATCCTCGACCTTGTTCGTCATGAAAACCTGCAGGATTATTAAGGCAAAAAGCATGTATAAGACTACGCGTTCTGTTTGGGTTATTTATCTTAAAGGCGGGATGTTGTTTCAGTTGCAGGATATGATCCACTAAAGCGAAGTTTTGACGTGGCGGCACAGTTGCTTGAATTGCAAACCATTTATCAAGAGCTAGATCATTATTTTGATATTGCGCGTAAAAAATTTCTAGGCAAGGGGCTGCTTGCAAACTAGCGTGATGCACCAGTGCAGTCAGAGCAGCTAAGCGGTCGGTCATATTGTGACAGGTTTTGAACTGTTTCTCCGCAAGAGCACTACCAAACTCGAGATCATCGGCAATAAGCATCTGTAGTGCAAAGTTTTTAAGGGCTCTTTTTCCGGCTTGTTGCGCATTTGCTTGATAGGGCTCGATAGGTTGGTATTTTTCGTAAGTTTCTTGCCAAGACTTTTTGAGGGACTTCGCCAGAGTACTTTGAAATTGTTTTTTTGAAGAATGAATGATGAGCGGGTTAACACTGTCACATTGCTCGTGCAGATAGGTTTCTGCTGGTAGGGTGAAAATGATTTCACGATAGGCCGGATCAAGGCGATCGTCTAGCAGTAACTGTTCCCAAACAGATATGAGTTCCTGGCTTGGCGATGCATTATTTAAGATGGCCTGCAGAGCTAATTGTTGCCCAGCTTCCCATTGATTAAAGGGGTTGTCATCATATTGAAAGAGATAGATCAGTTCACTCGTGGGTTGAGTAAATTGCAGGATAACGGGGGCCGAGAAATCTCGGTTGATGGATAAGATGGGTTTACTTGGAATTTTTTCTAGGCAAATTGTTTGGTTTACTGCTTTCAGTTCAATTAAAAATTCTTGGGTTTGTTGGTTTTCTATCAACAACTTGGTTTTAAGTGGAATATGAAAAGGCTTTTTAATTTCTTGATTTGGTGTTGGGGGGCAGTATTGCGATAAGTTGATGGTGTAGGTTTGTTCTTCGGAGTTGTAATTTTCTGTAATAGTAACCTGGGGTGTCCCAGCTTGACTATACCAATTCTTGAACTGTTCTAGATCGATTGCATTCGCATCCGACATGGCAGACACAAAGTCATCACAAGTGACAGCTTGGCCATCATGTCTTTGAAAGTACAGATCCATGCCTTTGCGAAAGCCGGGTTCTCCAAGCAGCGTATGTTGCATACGTACGACTTCAGCACCTTTTTCATACACTGTAACGGTATAAAAATTATTGATTTCTTGATAGCTATCGGGGCGAATAGGGTGAGCCATTGGGCCGGCATCCTCTGGAAACTGTATTTGGCGAAGCAGTCTGACATCTTCAATTCTTTTAACAGCTTTGCCGGATTCTGAGCCCATGAGGTCGGCCGAAAATTCTTGATCACGAAAAACCGTTAGACCCTCTTTGAGTGAGAGTTGAAACCAGTCTTTGCAAGTTACGCGATTGCCGGTCCAATTATGAAAATATTCGTGTCCAACGACGCTTTCGATATTGGCAAAGTCGATATCTGTAGCGCTATTTGGATCGGCAAGGACATATTTGGTATTAAAAATATTTAGGCCTTTATTTTCCATTGCGCCCATATTGAAGTCGCCGACTGCAACGATCATAAAGCGATCCAAGTCTAGTTCTAAGCCAAATCGGTTTTCATCCCAAGTGATTGCTTTGATAAGTGAATCCATGGCATGCTGGGTTTTTGATAGGTCTTTTTCTTCAACCCAAATTTGCAGTAATTTTTCTTTACCGGATTGTGTGGTGATTATTTTTTCTAAAACGGCTAATTGGCCAGCTACGATGGCAAACAAATAAGAGGGCTTTGGAAATGGGTCTTCCCAAGTTGCGCTATGCCTATCATCACTTAGTTCTTCTTCCTGAATCAGGTTACCGTTACTTAATAAAATGGGATAGTCTTTTTTTGCAGCAGTTAATTTCACGGTAAAGAGTGTGAGGACGTCGGGTTGGTCAAGGAAGTAAGTAATTTTTCTAAAGCCTTCAGCTTCACATTGGGTAAAGAAATTTCCACTTGAGACATACAAGCCCATTAAGCTTGTATTTTGAAGGGGGTTATTTGAGCACTTGATTTCTAGCTCAAACGCACTGGGCAGATCATGTAAGACCAATTCTTTTGCATGGAGTTCAAAATGCCGATAGGCTTGGCCATCTACTTGGAGGGATAGGAGTTCTAGATCTTCCCCTTTGAGAATGAGAGGACCTGGGCTAAGTCGAGTTATTTTTAACTTTGACTGGACGATTGTTTTGATTGGATTGAGCGAAAAATCCAAAAAAACGGATTGAATCGCAAAATTGGGTGCTTGGTAGTCTGTCCGGTAGAAGGTCGGAGAATTTTCTGTTTTTAGCATGAGAACATTGTATGAGACAAATAAATAGAGTGCATCGATAGCTTATTATTATGACAAATTGATGAAATAATAGTTTTTAACTATCATTATATTTAATAAATACAATTTTCCTATTTAATAAATTAGTTCTACACTGCATCTGTCACTCGAGTGATTGTAATCATTCTAAAGACATCTTTTATTTAACTTACCCAGGAGCAAACAATGCCTACTTTAAAAGGTTCTAAAACTGAGCAGTGCTTGAAAGACGCATTTGCTGGTGAATCACAAGCAAATCGTCGTTATTTGTATTTCGCGAACAAAGCGGATATCGAAGGACAGAATGATGTTGCTGCATTATTCCGTTCAACAGCTGAAGGTGAAACAGGTCATGCCCATGGCCACCTCGAATTTTTGGAGCAATCTGGTGATCCAGCAACTGGCTTATCGATTAAATCTTCCAAAGATTGTCTAGCTGCAGCAGTTGCTGGTGAGACACACGAATATACCGATATGTATCCTGGTATGGCTAAAACAGCCCGTGATGAAGGCTTTGATGAAGTTGCTGATTGGTTTGAAACATTAGCTAAAGCTGAGCGTTCACACGCTAACCGTTATCAAAAAGCTTTAGACGCATTTGTAGCTTAATCGTAGTAAGGTTTTTTTTAGATTCCTGATTCACATCGGGAATCTTTTAAAGAATCTTTTAAGCAACTACACATATATTCATGAAGGTAAAAAATGAGTCGAGAAGGTAATTTGGAGGCGCCAACGCGCCATCCTTTAGATTGGCAGAATCCTGAATTCTATAACCAAGTAAGCGTTGATAAAGAACTTGAACGCGTATTTGATATTTGTCATGGATGCCGCAGGTGCGTCAGTTTATGCGGGTCGTTCCCAACACTTTTTGATTTGGTCGATGAGACCTCGGATGGTGAGGTGCACGGTATTCCTAAGTCGGCTTATGAAAGCGTTGTAGATCAGTGTTATCTGTGTGATCTGTGTTACATGACTAAGTGCCCATATGTACCACCCCATGAATGGAATCTTGATTTTCCGCATCTGATGTTACGAGCCAAAGCCATTAAACATGAAAACGGGAAGACTAACTTTCGAGATAACCTGTTGTCATCAACGGATAAAATTGGTCGGTTTGCTGGTATTCCAGTTGTGACACAGATAGTCAATCAAGTCAATAAGTCCCATTTGGCCAGAGGAGTTATGGAGTCGGCGCTAGGTGTTGATCAAAATGCTTGGTTACCCGAGTTTGCTCTGAAGAAATTTAAACAAGTTGCCAAGCCATCAGCCAATTGGCCTGTTAAAGATGGCGCGAAGACGCCGGGCAAGGTTGCCGTTTATGCAACTTGTTACATTAACTACAATGAGCCGGGTATTGGTCAAGATTTATTACATATTCTCAACCATAACGAAATTCCTTATCAGCTAGTTGATAAGGAGGCCTGCTGTGGCATGCCAAAACTAGAGCTTGGTGATTTAAAAGCGGTAGAAAAATTAAAAGAGATCAACATTCCGCAATTAGCTCAATTAGCTCAAGAAGGTTACGCCATCGTCACTCCGATACCTTCATGCACGCTGATGTTTAAACAAGAATTACCTTTAATGTTCCCACAAGATGCAGATGTGCAGTTAGTTAAAGAGGCGATGTGGGATCCCTTTGAATATCTCATCGCCAGAAATAAGGATGGGCTTTTGAAAACGGATTTTCAAGAGGAACTTGGGCAGGTTAGCTATCACGTTCCATGCCATTCACGTGTGCAAAATGTAGGTAAAAAAACTGCCGAAATATTACAGATGATTCCTGGCACAACGGTACATGTCGTGGAACGATGCTCCGGGCACTCAGGAACATGGGGCGTGAAAAAGGAATTTCATCAGACCGCTATGAAAATTGGAAAACCCGTTTTTAAGAACATGGCCAGCGATGAGCCTAAATATATTAGCTCGGACTGTCAGTTGGCGGGGCATCACATTGAGCAGGGTATGGCGCAGGCGGGATTAAAAAAAGCGCAAATGGAACACCCCCTGTCGCTCGTGGCAATTGCTTATGGGATCCACCAACAATAATGAGTTGTAATTTTTAATGAATGAAGAAATGAAAGATACGAAAATGCCAAAAATTAAACGCGAACAATTAATGAGTTTAGAGGCGTATCACAAAGCCAGGCCTCAAATGCGTGAGCAGGTTATCAAGATGCGCAAGATCAGAACGGTCAGTCTAGGCGAGCATCTCAATTTGATTTTTGAAAATGAATTTTTAATGCAGTATCAAATTCAAGAAATGTTACGTGTCGAGAAAACGTATACAGATGAAGGGATTCATGATGAATTAGACGCTTATAATCCACTGATTCCTGACGGTTCAAACTTTAAAGCTACCATGATGCTGGAGTATCCTAACGAGGCTGATCGAAAAATTGCCTTAGGAAAAATGGTTGGTATTGAGCACAAAATGTTTATTGAAATAGAGGGTCAAACGCGCGTTTACGGTATCGCTGACGAAGACCTGGAGCGCTCTACTGCTGATAAGACTTCAGCAGTGCACTTTATTCGGTTTGAACTGACCAGTGATATGAAGCGTGCTTTGCAAGCTGGTGCGCAGATGATGGTAGGATGTGAACATACGGAATATCCGATGCACGTAGAGATGTTAGAGCCAGAAACCTTGGCCTCTTTATTAACAGACCTGAGTTAAGTAGATCAAATTTCCCTAGCAGTTATCGCATTCGTGGATAATTGTTCGGTGAAGATTAAAAATATTATCGATTTTATTTTACTTAGTGCATTGTGGGGTGGGTCGTATGTTTTTATGCGGTTTACAGTAGGGCACTTTGAGGCAATCGTTGTCGCCCAGTCTCGACTCTTGATAGGTGCCCTTTGCATTGGTCTTGTAATACTTTTTAGAAGAAGTCTGTGGCAACACCTGCAGTTGACGCGCTCAGATTTTGGTACATTAAGTATTATTTCAATCTTCAATTCCACGCTACCCTTTGCCCTATTTACTTATGCTTTGCAATATTTAAATGCTGGCGTTGGGGCAATACTTAATTCAACATCCCCCATTTGGACAGCGATTATTGGTTCACTTTGGTTACACGACTATTTAAGTAATAGTCGTAAATTTGGGTTATTAATTGGTTTTTTAGGGATTGTATTTTTAATGTGGGGTAAAACGAGCTTTGTTTCGGGTGGTTTAGGATTACCAGTCTTGGCTAGTATCGGGGTAACTATTTCATATGGCTTTGCTACAAACTATGTCAAAAAATATGGCCAGGGTATACATCCTGTCGCGATGTCATTTGTCAGCTTAGCCATCGGCGCTTGTATTCTGGCAGTTCCTGCATATGCGCTTTATCCAACAGCGCCGATTCCTTGGAGTGCCTGGATGGGTATCGCAGGGCTTGGAATTGGATCAACCGGCATTGCGTACTTTTTGTATTATCGCTTGATGGAAAACACCAGTCCCACAACGGCCATTTCTACCACTTTTTTAGTGCCCGTTTTTAGTATTTTATGGGGCGATATTTTCCTCAACGAAGAGCCAACCTTGCAGATGGTCATTGGTGGTTTAATTATTCTTTTTGGAACTGCCTTGGCAGTAGGTATTTTGCCTTTTGGGAGCAAGAAGGCGAAGTTAGCTAATACTTAGTTGGAGACTAAGAATCCCACCTTAAGGATGCCAACCTAAGTGGCGGGCCAGAAAGTCTTTGCCAAGTTGCGTTTGCGGCTGTTTAAAAAAAGACTCAGTAGAATCTACTTCTGCAACTTGACCATCTACAATCAAGATGACATATTGAGAGAGTCGTTGAACTTGACCCATATCGTGGGAAGCCATTAAAAATCGGGTACCTTGCTTAGCCAACTGGAGTATTTGATCTTCAATAAAGTCAGCTGTTGCCGGATCCATATTAGCGGTTGGTTCATCTAACACATTTAATGCTGCATCTACCAGAACTGCCCGGGCTATAGCAACCCGTTGTTTTTCACCAGCGGAGAGTTTAGTCGCCGCTTGCTTGGCAAGATGTTCTAGATGAAACCTTTGTAGGACATCATGAATCATCTGATCATGAATTCGTGGATAGGCATCTTGCAGAATTGCTAAATTGTCACGTACCGACATTTTTAAAAAAGTGACTTGGTTGAGTAATAGGAAGATCGATTCAAAGGGGTGTTGTAGGCGCAAATTTTTATTGGTTTGTAGTCCAGATAAGGTTTTTAATAAAGAGGTCTTACCAGAACCATTTGGTCCGATGATCGCGGTAATTTGATCAATCGGGATGGAGAGATTTTTAATATCCAAGATAGCTTTGTCATGAGGCGCTAGATAGAGATTTTCTATCTCGATTGACTGAATTAGATTAGCCATAATTTTTCTCAGCAATGTGTTTCATGACGCTGGCTAGTAAATTAATCATTAAAACGATACTAATTAATACGATGCCAAGAGCTAGTGCCAAGGGTAAGTCACCTTTACTTGTTTCTAAAGAAATTGCCGTAGTCAGAGTGCGCGTAGAGTTGGCAATATTACCACCCACGATCATCACTGTCCCAACCTCTGAAATGGCACGACCAAAACCAGCAAGGACTGCCAGTAGTAAAGAAAAGCGGCAATCCCAAAGAATCCACTTTATTTGTGAGTGATTACTTAAGTGGAGTGTTTTTAAAGTTTCACCATGGATTGCCCAGCCGTCCGCAATAATTTGTCTTGAAATAGCCGCTATGAGTGGAATGGTTATGAGCGATTGGGCGATAATCATCCCTGTCGTAGAAAATAGTAGGCCAAGGCTACCAAGGGGTCCAGACCTAGAAAGTAATAGATAGATCAGTACGCCGATAATGACTGTAGGTACATTCATGAGCGAGTTTAAGATTGTAATGAGCCACTTTCTACCAACAAAGTCATTTGTTGCTAGGATCCCCCCTAATGGTAAGCCGATGACTGTTCCGATAACGAGTGCAGTAAGACTGACTTGTAATGAGACTCCTACAATTTCCCAAACTTGCTGATCAAAATACAGTACAAGCTCAAAAGACTGTAATAGGGTGGTCCACATTGATGGGGTCATTTGCTATCAGAAATGATCCAACGCAGCGGATATGGATATTGTTTCATAGGAACTCCATGATAAAACAATCAATTCAAAGATGCCAACTCCGAGTAAAATAGGGGGTTTACATGAAACTTACAGTTAATCAAAAAAGGAATCATATGAAATTTTTTGCACAATGGGTAGTTTTTATGAGTGTCTTTTTATGGACTCAGCAGGTATTTTCTCAAGCCAACAATCCCATTCAAATTTCCGATGCCTATGCCCGAGCGACTAGTCCGGGGCAGGTGGTTGGCGCTGGTTATTTGACCATTTCTAATCTTGCTAATACCAATGACCGCTTACTTTCAGCCAGTTTTACGCGGGTAGGCCAGGTTCAAATCCATGAAATGAAAATGGAAGGTGATCGGATGATGATGCGTGAGTTAAATGGGCTTGATATTCCTGCTAAGGGGAGTGCGCAACTCAAACCTGGAGGTAATCATTTAATGTTTATGCAACTCAAAGAACCTTTTAAAGAAGGTGAAGTTTTACAAGTTCAATTGCAATTTGAAAAAGCTGGTAAGGTTGATATAAAGCTACCCATCAAGGCTATGGGGCATTCTGGGATGGGGCACTCTAAAAATCACTAAGTTCAATACCAAGTGCATCATGAATTTAAACCACCCAATCATCGAACGCTTCTCGCCAAGCGTTCGATGATTAGCAAGACTATTTATCAAGCTCAAGATTCAGGTCTGTCACTGCCCCAAGACTAGCAGAGCTAGCCAGCTTGGCGTATTTGGCTAAAATTCCACGCGTGTAGCGCGGTTGTGGCTTTTTCCAAAGACTTCTTCGTCGAGCAATTTCTTCTTCGCTGACATTTAATTGGATCAATAGTTGATGAGCATCGATTGTGATGGAGTCATTTTCTTGTATCAGTGCGATCGTACCACCGACATAAGCCTCTGGAGAAACATGACCAACGACCATACCCCAAGTACCTCCTGAAAAACGTCCATCAGTGATTAGCCCGACTGTTTCTCCTAAGCCTTGACCAATCAGAGCGGAAGTGGGAGAAAGCATTTCACGCATGCCAGGCCCGCCCTTAGGTCCTTCATAACGAATAATAACGACATCGCCATGCGTAATTTGGTTTTTCATAATAGCGGCCATCGCATCATCCTCGGAATCAAAGACTCTTGCTGGACCGGTAATACTTGGATTTTTAAGTCCAGAAATCTTGGCAACACAACCTTCTGGAGAAATATTGCCTTTTAGAATCGCCAAGTGACCTTCGGCATACATTGGATTAGATATTGGGCGAATTACAAATTGGTCTGCTCTTGGGGTTGAGGGGATATCTTGGAGTGTTTGGCCAATTGTTTTACCCGTAATCGTTATACAGTCTGCGTGGAGTAGTCCTGCATCTAAGAGAATTTTCATGACTTGGGGAATTCCTCCCGCAAGGTGTAAATCTGTGGCGAGATATTTGCCGGAGGGCTTCATATCAACAAGGACTGGAACTTTGCGGCGAATGCGTTCAAAATCATCGATTGTCCAAGGCACCTCAGCGGCGCTAGCGATTGCGAGGAAATGCAGGACAGCATTGGTTGAGCCGCCCACAGCCATAATGACACTAACGGCATTCTCAATGGATTTTTTAGTAATGATATCGCGTGGGCAGAGGTTATTTTTTACGGCTTCAATGAGAACGCGGGCCGACTCAGCCGCACTTGCGACCTTTTCATCATCAATATTTGACATGGTTGAAGAATAGGGTAGACTCATTCCGAGCGCTTCAAACGCTGAGCTCATTGTATTGGCCGTATACATTCCACCGCAGGATCCGCTACTAGGGCAGGCATTTTGCTCGATGGCTTTAAAGTCCACTTCGTTCATCCTACCCGAGGTAAATTCTCCGACCGCTTCGAAAGCCGATACGATGTTTAGTTCGCGACCCTGGTAGTGGCCAGGTTTAATGGTGCCACCATAGACATAAATACTAGGAACATTGGTTCTCGCCATGGCCATCATGCCCCCGGGCATATTTTTATCGCAGCCGCCAACCACGAGAACGCCATCTTGCCAGAGGCCATTGACGCAAGTTTCGATACTATCGGCGATAACCTCGCGGGATATTAAGGAGTATTTCATGCCCTCAGTGCCCATGCCCATTCCATCGGATATCGTTGGCGTACCAAAAATTTGGGCATTTGCCCCGCCAGCCTCTAAGGCGTCTACGGCTGCATCGGCTAAACGTTGTAGTCCACTATTGCAGGGTGTGATGGTTGAGTGCCCATTCGCGACCCCAATCATTGGTTTTTGAAAGTCGCCTTCTTGATAGCCCATGGCGTAGTACATCGATCGGTTAGGGGCTCTTGCGACACCTTCTGTAATATTTCGTGAACGACGATTGCTAGGACTTGGGTCTTTAGACATCTGGGTCTCCGAGAAGTTGAAGTAATATAAAACCGATAAAAACCGAATAAAAACTTTTTCTTTTTCTATTTTACTGTGCGCCATGAAATTCATCGTGGACAATAGCTTTTTTAGTAGTATTTCACCAAATGGGTATGCTTAAGTATGGAAAAATATGACGTAATCATCGTTGGTGCTGGAGCTGCTGGTCTTTTTTGTGCTGGGGTAGCTGGGCAATTAGGACGGCGTGTTTTGCTGTTGGATCATGCAGAGATTTTAGGGGAGAAAATCCGAATTAGTGGTGGTGGAAGGTGTAATTTTACGAATTTACACTCTAGTCCCAAGAATTTTTTAGCCATGAACCCGCACTTTGTCAAAGGACCTTTAGCGAGGTATACAAGTCAACACTTCATTAATTTAGTACAAGAGTATGGCATCGCTTTTCATGAAAAACATCAGGGGCAGTTATTTTGTGATGGGTCAGCCAAGGCAATTATTGAGTTACTCCTCAAAGAGTGCCAAATTGGAAAAGTAGAGTTACGCCATCCTATTGTCGTTCAAGCCATCAGTCAACACGAATCAGATTGGCTTGTGAACACCCATCAAGGAGATTTTTTAGGCAGTAATTTAGTCATTGCCACGGGTGGCTTGCCCGTACCTGCAATTGGGGCGAGTGACTTTGCACTGCAATTTGCCAAGCAGCAAAATATTCCAATAGTTGATCCACGTCCTGCCTTAGTGCCGCTGGCATTTACCTCTGGAATTTTCTCATCGATGGAGGAATTTGCTGGTTTGAGCGTGACAGTTGAGATAAGCGCTGGGAGTGTAAAAAAACATTATGGGCTGGGTCATTTTCGGGAGGATTTGTTAATTACCCACAAGGGTTTATCAGGCCCTGCGGTGTTGCAGGCTAGTTCATATTGGCGTGAAGGTGAGACTTTGCAAATTGTTTGGTTTGACGAGTCGAAGTGGCGTGAGATCTGTGACGCTGATGCCAATCGCGCTCGCACGGTAGACAACTTATTAACAGAGTTTTTCCCAGCTCGACTAGCCCGTGAGTTTGCAAGGCAATTGGGTTTACAAGATAAAAAATGGGCTGAGGTCTCTGGTAAAAACAAAGCAGCGTTACTGGATTTATTAGCGCATTGGTCTGTTAAGCCTGCTGGTACTTTAGGTTGGAATAAAGCGGAGGTAATGGTTGGTGGGGTCGATACGACTGCACTCGATAGTCGGACGATGATGGTGAAGAGTCAGCCGGGATTATTTTTTATTGGCGAGTGTGTTGATGTGACTGGGCACTTAGGCGGACATAATTTTCAATGGGCCTGGTCTAGTGCGTATGTTTGCGCTCATGGGCTTCTTTAAGCCAATGATTTTTCAAGGCAGGAAAAAGTTTCAGGGACAGTTTGAACAATTTGAATTTTCTCAAAGTGCGATTCGCTCATGAGCCCATGTTGCACGCTTTGCTGTAAAAAATGGATAAGTCCGTCATAGTAACCAGACCAATTGGCTAAGATGATCGGTTTTTTGTGAAAGCCTATTTGGGCCGTAGCCCAGACCTCAAATAACTCATCAAAGGTTCCTATCCCGCCGGGGATAATTACAAATGCATTTGCCATATTCGACATCATTTCTTTACGTTCGCTCATAGTCTGCACATAATGCAGTTCAGTAAGTTGAGCCATATTGGCTTGTTCGGTTTGCAGGCCGTGGGGAGTAATCCCAATGACTCTGCCTTGTTGGTGGAGAGCACCTTGGGCTAGTTGACCCATGAGACCATTCCCACCACCCCCGAAAACAAGAGTCCAATTGCGGGTAGCGATACCCTGACCCAGGTCTTTTGCCCAAGTTGACCATTGGTCAGTACTCCCTGGGCGTGAACCACAAAAAACGCAAATATTTTTATTCATGGCGATAGAATAACCTGTTTAGTTAACGAATAAAAGAGTTGCATGGTTCAGTTAATCAAGATTGGGTAAAAGTCAAACGACTTGTTTACAATGGAGTCAGATAGTGACTTTTTTAGTGAAGAAAAGTCAATCTTTATTTTGTAACCTTTTGATAAGAAGAAATGATAATGACTAGTAAATTAAATGAAGCTGCACTGAACCAATTATTTATTGATGGCAGAACTGTGCACGGTTTTTTGCCTGACGAGATTACTGATGCTCAGATCCACGAAATTTATGATCTCATCAAATGGGCGCCAACAGCGTTCAATTTACAAGCTGCCAGATTTGTTTTTTTAAAATCTAAGGAAGCCAAGGCTAGATTGATGCCAGCATTAACTCCTGGTAATGTCCCGCAAGTTGAGAGTGCTGGAGTGACTGTCATTATTGCTTACGACACACAGTTTTATGAGCATTTACCCAGCCAATTTACAGCGATGGATGCCAAAGCTATTTTTGATAAAAATCCAGAGGCTGCGAATATTGCCGGCTTTCGAAATGGTTCTATGCAGGGTGGTTATTTAATCTTAGGTGCTCGAGCACTTGGTTATGCCTGTGGTGCTATGTCGGGTTTTGATAATGCGAAAGTGAATGCTGAGTTTTTTGCCGATGGTCGTTTTAAATCCAATTTTTTACTTAATATTGGACATCAGGCTGACACTACTAAAATTTGGCCACGTGGTCCGCGTCTAGCGTTTGATCAGGTTGCTCAAATCTTGTAATAGTATTGAGTAACCTATTTGGTTAACTCAATGTTTACGGTTACTTCATACTTGCTTTAACTCAATGCTTATGAGTTGGATTGGTTTGAATAGCAAGGGGGGGAGTGATGTGGCAATCGATAGCGGCAATTAGCCTTGGCGCTTCCTTAGGGGCTGTATTGCGATGGACTTTTGGTATTTTGCTCAATCCAATGTATTCAGCCATTCCACTTGGCACCGTATGTGCAAATTTATTGGGGGGCTATTTGATTGGCTTAGCCTTGGCGGTTTTTGAGCAACACGCTGAAATAGCTCCTGAGTGGCGTCTACTCATTATTACGGGTTTTTTGGGAGGATTAACTACTTTTTCGACATTTTCTGCAGAGGTCACAAAAATGTTGCACGATGGATCGTTCGCTGTAGCGTTTGGAACGATTTTGATTCATGTAGTTGGGTCGATTATGTTGACAATCTTAGGTATTTATACCTATCAATTTTTTAAATAAGGATTTATCGAATGGCAATTTATCAATTAGGAGATTTAGTCCCAGAAATTGATCCAACGGCATTTATTGCCCCTGAGGCAACGATCATCGGAAAAGTAATTGTTGGAACGTATTCAACAGTATGGGCTGGTGTTGTGATCCGGGGAGATAATGAACCAATTACGATTGGGAACTCCACGAACATTCAAGAGGGTGCAGTTTTGCACGTTGACAAGGGCTTTCCATTAACGCTCGGTAATGATGTCACAATTGGTCATCAGGTCATGTTGCACGGCTGTACGATTGAAGATGGGGCATTGATTGGAATTCAAGCAGTTGTTTTAAATAACGCGGTAATTGGTAAAGAATCTTTAGTGGGGGCTGGAGCGGTAGTCACTGAAGGCAAGGTATTTCCGCCGAGGTCCCTGATTTTAGGTTCGCCAGCAAAGGTGGTTCGGGCATTAACGGATGAGGACATTGCGCGAATGTCCAAGGCTGCGCAGGGATATGCGAAGAGAGCAACTGTATTCAAAGAGACGTTAAAGAAAATTGGATAAGGATGAAAAAATGATTTTAGAAATAGCTGATATTACGATTGGGGCAGGTAAAAATGTTGAATTTGAAGAGGCCATTGAGCGAGGCGTTCGAGAGGTTATTCAAAACGCCAAGGGTTTTTTAGGTTTTCATATCCAAAAGGGGATAGAAAGTCCGAATCGATACATATTGATGATACAGTGGCAGACTTTAGAAAACCACACCGTTGACTTTCGTGAGTCGCCTGCTTTTGCTGTCTGGCGCGGCATTGTTGGGCCTTACTTTGAAAAGCCACCATCTGTCGAACATTTCAGTTTGCTCGCTAGTTAAGTTGCTCAGGGCTTTGAGGGCACTAAGGGCTTTGAGGGCTATAAGGGCTTTTTAGCGATTGATTGATCGGAGTTCAGTTGAATTTCTTGCAGGCTTGGTGTTAGGGCCAAACGTTCATCAAACACAAAACAGTCTCCTTGATAAAAAGTTTGACCAACCTGCTCGAAATAATTGAGAATACCACCCTCGAGTTGAAGGGTGTTCTCTATCCCAATCTCTTGCATGAAGAGGTTGGCCTTTTCGCAGCGAATACCTCCAGTACAAAAACTGATCACGGTTTTATCTGTGAGTACAGCTTGATTTTTTTCTAGAGCAGATGGAAATTCGCTAAATTGTTTTAAATCAAAATGGACGGCATTTTTAAAAGTACCAAATGCTACCTCAAAGCTGTTGCGAGTATCCAATAAGAGTATTGGACGATTTACATCATCATGTCCTTGTTTAAGCCATTGTTGAAGTTTTTCTGGTGTAATACTAGGTGCTCGTTTTTCATAGGCATGGATCGTCGGATGATTCATGCGAATAATTTCAGGTTTAATTTTGACAAGCATTTTTTTATAGGGTTGGTACTCAGACCAGCTATTTTTAGTGGTTATATTTTCAAACGCTGGGATTTTACAAAGCCACTCTAACCAGGAAGTAATATTTTCTTTCGGTGCGGCCAAGAAAAGATTAATCCCCTCAGAGGCAATGATTATCGTACCTTTGATGCCTAGATTGATAGCTTGTTCAAGTAAATCATCTCGCAACGTAGAAAGATTTTCAAGAACACCAAAGCGATAGGCTGAAATATTCAGAATCGGCTGCATGGGTTATTTAAAACTTTTCGTTAGCTCGCAAATATCGCCAAGCACCAACTGGTAGATTGCCAAGAGGTATTTGCCCAATGCGAATCCGTTTGAGACCGACAACATGCAGTCCTACTAATTCGCACATACGGCGTATTTGTCTTTTCTTCCCCTCCTTGAGAACGAAGCGTAGTTGATTCTCATTTTGCCAGCTCACTTTTGCTGGTTGCAGTGCTTGTCCATCTAGACTTAATCCGTGGCATAAGGTGGCTAGTCCGGATGGGGGAAGTTTTCCTTCGACACGAACTAAATACTCCTTTTCGATTGGGCTATTTTCACCGATGAGTAATTTAGCAATGCGCCCATCTTGGGTAAGTATTAATAATCCGGATGAATCGATATCAAGTCGACCGGCTGGGGCTAGTCCGCGGGTATTAAATTTTGCATTTTTAGTACTATCTAAATGCGTCTGAAAGAAATTCTCAGGCACTACCAGGCTAGCAGCCGGTGGGTAATCCTTATCTTCATCCAGATGTGAGATATAGCCGATTGGTTTATTGAGAAGGATGGTGACACGTGCGCTTTGCTGAAGCTGCGCAGCTTTTTTCAGCTCAATTTTTTGATGCGCAAAAGCACGCGTACCCAGTTCTGTGACCACTTCACCGTCAACGGTCACAAGACCCTGTTCAATATAGAGATCGGCTTCTCGACGAGAACAAAGACCTTGGGTTGAGAGTAATTTTGAGATTCGTATTTTTTCCACTTAGATATTATCAGGCAAGTGCGCTGAAGAAGGCTTAAAATTAGAAGTTGAAGACAAAATACGCCAATTCTTGGCAATGTCACCCACTTTTAAAAGATTGATTTTCATGGCTTTATTTGTATTAAGTAATGCTAACTTAGCATATGGGCACGTTGATTTATTAGCGAATACAGCATTTTCATTAGAGGAGGGGGAGCGGGTTGGGTTAATTGGACGAAATGGTGCGGGTAAATCTTCTTTATTAAAAGTCATTGCTGAGATAGAAAAATTAGATTCCGGCCTCATTCAAAAGCAACAACAAATTCGTATTACTTATGTCGCTCAGGAGCCTATTTTTGTGTCTTCAGCTACCGTGTTTGAAACTGTCGCTTTGGGTATGGAGAATATCAAGCGTTTGCGAGAGGAGTATGAATCGCTCAGTATGCAAGAGTGGACCGATCAAATCGGATCTCAAATGGACTTGCTATATACCCAAATAGATGCCCAACAGGGATGGGCTTGGGAGCAGCAAATTACCGAAGTACTCCAAAAATTACATTTAGATAGTAATCTGCAGATATCTGAGTTATCTGGCGGAAATAAAAAACGGGTTGCCTTAGCCCAAGCTTTAGTTACTCAACCGGATGTCTTGTTGTTAGATGAGCCCACGAACCATTTAGATATGGATTCGATTGAATGGTTAGAACAGTTTTTAATTAGTATGAACCGGGCACTCATTTTTATTACGCATGACCGGGCTTTTCTTGATCAAGTAGCAACCCGTATTATTGAATTAGACCGGGGAATGATACGGAGTTATCCTGGGAATTTTCAGTCTTATTTAGACTTAAAAGAAAAGCAGTTAATTGATGAGTCTTTAGCTAATGCGCGCGCTGATAAATTATTAGCTCAGGAAGAAGTTTGGATTCGGCAAGGTGTCGAAGCAAGAAGAACGCGCAGTGTTGGTCGTATTGCAAGACTTGAGGTCTTAAGAGAGCAGCGAAGTGCTAGGCGAGAGTTAGTTGGTCAAGTCAAATTAGATATTCATGCTGGTCAGCGAACTGGCAAGATTGTCGCTAGTTTAGAAAATGTGTGTTTTTCGTTTGGAGAAAAACGCATTGTGAATGACTTTACAGCGACAATTTTGCGTGGTGATAAAGTAGGTATCTTGGGTCCGAATGGTGCTGGGAAGTCGACTTTATTAAAAATTATTTTAGGTCAATTGCAAGCGCAGTCTGGTGAAGTCAGGCAAGGCAGCATGATTGAAATTGCTTATTTTGATCAATTACGTGAGGCCCTTGATCTAGAGTCGAGTCTAGAAGATTTCATTAGCCCAGGCAGTGAATGGGTAGAAATTGGTGGTCAGCGAAAGCATGTGAAGAGCTACTTAAACGATTTTTTGTTCTCGCCAGAGCGGGCTAGGTCGCCAGTTAAAACTTTATCGGGCGGGGAGAGAAATCGATTACTACTAGCTAGATTATTTGCTAAGCCAGCGAATGTATTAGTCTTAGACGAGCCGACCAATGATTTAGATATTGATACTCTAGATTTGTTAGAGGAATTTTTGCAAAATTATGGCGGAACAGTTTTTTTAGTAAGCCATGATCGCCAATTCTTAGACCATGTGGTCACTAGCATGATTGCCTTTGAAGGTGCCGGTACTTGGCGCGAATACGAGGGTGGGTATGAGGATTGGAAGATCCAAAACCAGCGCCGACTAGCCTATTTAGGCGCTAGTCAAAAGGTGATTACAAATCCTGCGAAGTCGCGTAGTAATCAACCATCACCAACTAATAAGTTGGCCGAGGGAAGTTCGGGCCTGAATAAATATGAAAAAAAGGAACTTGACAAATTAGTTCTTCAAATTGAGGCTTTGGAGCGTGAACAAAGTGATTTAAGCGCACAATTAAGCGATGCTCAGTTGTATATGAATCGTCCGACGGAGGCTCAGGCTCTGCAAGAGAGGGCTACACAAGTGAGTGAGACACTCAATCAATTATTAGTTCGGTGGGAAACATTACTGCAACGGCAGGAGCAGGCTTGGCAATGAGAGAGTATGTTTTGTAATGCTAAAAATAATTAACTCGGGGAGAAAAAGATGGATTTAGGAATACAGGGTAAAGTCGCTTTGGTCTTGGCCTCAAGTAAGGGTTTAGGCCAAGCGATTGCAGTTTCCTTAGCCAAGGAGGGCGCTCGCGTTGTTCTGACGGGCAGAACGGTAGAGGCGCTTGAACGGACCGCCAAGCAAATTATAGAAGCTGGCGGACGTGCAACTGTTTTGCCATGGGATTTGCATCAATTAAACGAGATTGATCTAAAGATTTCTCAGATTGAAAAAGAGGTCGGTCCGGTTGATATATTGATCAACAATACTGGCGGACCGCCGCCTACGTCAGCGGCGAATCAATCAATTGAGTTATGGCAGTCTAACTTTAATCATTTAGTTTTGCTGTTGATGAAGGTGACTGATCGGGTGTTGCCGCAGATGAAAGCAAAAGCTTGGGGAAGAATTATTACGAGCACCAGTTCAGGGATGATCTCTCCCATACCAGGTTTAGCGATTTCAAACACGTTGCGTGCTGCAATTATGGGATGGTCTAAAACCTTAGCGAGCGAAGTAGCTAAAGATGGTGTGACGGTGAACATTGTTTTACCTGGCAGGATTGCGACCGACCGGTTGCATGAATTAGATCAAATTCGTGCACAGAAAGAATCAAAGACAGTTGCTGAAATTAGCGCCCGCTTACTGGCTGCTATTCCGATTGGTCGTTACGGTGACCCACAGGAATATGCTGCTGCGGTAACATTTTTAGCGAGCCAGCAAGCGTCGTATATTACTGGTGCGACACTGCGGATTGATGGTGGTAGTTATGCTGGACACTAAGAGCATTTGAGATAGGCATCATTGCGATTGTATGAGTAACTCTATTTATAGGCGGATTACTGGATCACGGGAATTAGTTTGGCTTTTCTGTGCTCTAGTTCTATCTGTTACAGCTTTAACTAGTGTGACTTTTTTATCGGATCGCCTAGCCCAAACTTTTGAAAATAATGCTCTAGAATTAATTGCCTCTGATGCAATTATTCGCAGTGATAAGCCAATTAGGCCAGTTTTTTTAGAAAAAGCGCTTGCCGATGGACTGCGTATTGGCCAAACGACTGTGTTTCCGACCATGGCGCAATTTGGGGAGCAGGCCAAGCTTGTTTCATTGAAAGCAGTTTCAAGTAGTTACCCACTGCGCGGTATGCTGCGACTGAAAAATGGTTCAATAGTTTTGCAGCGTGGGCAAGTTTGGATAGATCCTCAATTGGCAAAGATTCTGCACATTGAAATTGGAGATAAGATCCAATTAGGAGAGGTCAAATTTACTGTAAGTGACTTCATCGATCGTGAATTAGATCGCGGCGCATCTTTTATGAATTTTTCACCGCGCGTAATGATGCATGCAGATGACTTGGCTGCAACCAAGTTATTAGGACTTGGCAGTCGAGCAAGCTATCGTTTGTTATTAGCAGGGTCTGCCGATATGTCCCTGAAGCAAGCTCAAGTAAATGTAAAAAAATATACGGAGTGGGCCCTTAATCTTATTGAAAAGGAAGATTTGAGGGGAGTGCAAATCGAAGGGATGGAGAACGGTCAACCTTTGATGCGTAAGACACTGGATCAAGCCAATCGATTCTTATCATTGGTTGCACTATTAACAGCCATGATTGCGGCTGTAGGTATTGCGTTAACTTCGCAGCGTTATGTGGAGCGACAGAGCATCACTGCGGCAGTCTGGCGATGCTTTGGGGCGTCGCGTGGACAAATTTTATGGAGTCACGCCAAGCATTTCATCGTGGTGGCTATTTTAGGAGGTCTCTTAGGAATTCTGTTTGGATGGGTTTTTCATGAGCTATTTATTTGGGGAATGCGTAACTTGATTGATCAAGACTTACCAAGCCCATCTTGGTGGCCAGTTTGGTGGGGTTTACTCGTCTCGATCACGTTGCTCTTTGGCTTTTCGGGACCACCATTACTTGCCTTGACTCAAGTATCGCCATTACAAGCATTACGAAGTGTTGGTGGTAAGCGGACATTGGGTTATATCACTACAGTCTTATTTGGGCTGGGCAGTTATGTGGTTTTACTATTTTGGATTGCACAAAACTTCAAACTAGCAGGCATTATTTTAGGGGCATTTATAGGTGGTGTGATTTTGTTTGGGGGAGTAGGATATTTCTTGGCGCGATATTTAGGAGAGCTCTTCGGTAATCGAGTTCGTTTACCTGCGGGTATTCGATTTGCAGCGCAGCGTTTCAAAGGGAAGCCTCAATTTGCTGCCCAACAAATTACTACCCTAGCGGTGGCAATGATGGCATTACTTTTATTAATCGTGTTGCAGATCGACGTTTTAGGTGCTTGGCGGTCTAGTATTCCTCAAAACTCACCTAATCGGTTTTTATTAAATATCCAGCCTGATCAAAAAGAGGGAGTGTTAGATTTATTAACTGCGAATCAAGCTCAGTTAGATTTTGATTTATATCCCATGATTCGGGGCAGGTTAGTTCGAATTAACCAACGCGAGGTCAGTTCAAAAGATTATCAAGCAGATAATGCCAAGCGTTTAATTGATCGTGAGTTTAATCTATCCTACGCCGACAAGGTACCCCAAAAAAATCAAATTGTAGATGGTGTTTGGTTCTCGCCGGGCGGGGATATTAAACAGGTATCGATTGAGTCAGGCTTAATGAAAACGCTTCAACTTCGCTTAGGGGATGTTCTTGAATTTGATGTGGCAGGATTGCGTTATGAGGCGAAGATTACTTCAGTTCGTAAACTAGATTGGAATACGATGCGCGTCAATTTTTTTGCAATGACGCCATCAGAACTCTTATCAGATGCACCACAAAGTTGGATTGTGGCATATCGGCAAGAGCAGAATCAACGTATGGACATGAATATTATTGCGGCCTATCCGAATATCACGGTTGTTGATACTGAGCAATCTTTAGCGCAGGCTAGTAGCGTGCTAATGCAATTAGTTTTTGCGATACAGATTCTTTTTTTATTGACCCTAATAGCTGGTTTGTTAGTTTTATTGATTGTTTTAGCAGGCGTTCAAGATCGACGCGTACGTGAGGCTGCTGTATTAAAGACAATGGGCGCTAGTCAGGCTTTTTTAGCACGAACTTGGTTGGTTGAGTTTGTTTTTTGTGGTGGCGTTGGTGGTTTATTAAGTGGGCTCTGTGCGAGTATGACAGCCTGGTTTTTGGCAAATAATGCCTTAGAAATATCTATGCCATTTCCGGCATGGATTATTTTGCTTGGGTTTGTCATGGGAGTAATCTTGAGTGGTTTATCGAGTTGGTTTTTACACGTCAAGATTTTTAAGGTTTCTCCGGTTCATATTTTACAAACCAATTAAATCCACTACGACAGGTATTTAGGCTTGGAAAAATGGCCTATCACCAGCCACGGTAATGCGATGGCCACTGCGTGTATTTGGCCAATAGTCCCACATAGCCCGATGTTGTACACAGCGATTATCCCAAAAAGCGATAGAGTTTTTTTGCCATTTAAAGCGGCATTGAAATAATGGGTTTTCCATATGTTCGAATAGATAACTCAGAATTCCATCGCTTTCATCGATAGGTATTCCAACTAGGTGGGAAGTAAATCCCTTATTGATATAGAGTGCTTTTTTTAAAGTTATTGGATGAGTACGAATTACGGGATGTTCAGCGTGCGGGTAATTCGTTTTATCTTGTACGCCAAAATTAGCATAAGTTCCGCGATACACAGGCTCGCCATCATGAAAGGCTGTTAAGCCTTGCAGATAAGTTTTCATCCGGTCTGACAAGGCATCATACGCAGCGTACATACTTGCAAACAACGTATCACCACCATTTTCTGGGCATTCGTAAATATGTAAAATACTACCCATGGGAGGTTCTTGATCGCAACTGACATCGGTATGCCAGACTTCACCATTCGCACGGGGTGAGTTTCTATCTGCCTGGATAAGCATCATTTCAGGGATATTGGCAACGTGTGGTGCGGCGGGATGAATATGTAGATCGCCAAAGATCCGTCCAAACGCTACATGATTTTCTTTACTAATATCTTGATCGCGAAAGAAAATAACTTGATTTTCTGCAAGTGCACGGTGGAGTTCTTCTTGTTGTTTTGCCAGAATTGGCTTGCTCAGGTCGATTTGATGAATTTCAGCCCCAATGACTGGAGTGAGTTTTTTAACTTCGATTGTTTCAAAGGGTTTTTCGACATGGGTTTCATGACGGTATCTTGGCCCGTTATGACCTTTTAATTGGTTTGTGCGCATCTTGGATCCCTAATCTAATTTCACATTGGTACTTCGGATAATTTTCCCCCAGCGCTCTATTTCTGCAACGGTAAAGGCGGCAAACTCTTCAGGGGTAGACGTGATTGGTGCACCACCAAGTCCATCAAATCGTTTGAGTACGAGGGGGTCATTACACGCTGTAACGATATCTTTATTAATTTTTCGAATAATTTCTTTCGGAGTACCTTTAGGGGCATAAAAACCCGTCCATGTCCAAATTTGGAAGCCAGTTAACCCAGCTTCTATCGCGGAGGGAACTTTTGGAATCAGGTTATCTCTGGTGGGTAGACTAACTGCTAGACCACGCATTTTCCCACCATCGATTTGTAAGCGGCCATTGGTTGTGTCGATGGTCATGAAGCTTAGCAAACCAGACAGAAGGTCCGGGAATGCCTGTGGATTACTTTTGTAGCCAATGGCTCGGGCTGAGGCTTGCGCTTGTTGTAAATACAGTTCAGAGGCAATTCTAGCGGGCAATGAACCAGCGCCAAAACTATGCTTATCTGGCTCAGATTGAAGGAGTGCAGTTAAGTCACCAAGTGTTTTAATGGGCGAGTCTGCGCGCACGAGGACCACAAAAGACAATTTTCCAAACAAAGAGATTGCCTCAAAATCCTCAATAGGTCGATAGGGTAATTTGGGATAGAGCGCTGGATTAACAGCATGCGTCATAGCAGAGGTTAAAAACAGATGGTGACCATCTGGTTTTGATCTAGCGGCTGCTTCTGCACCTGGAATGCCGTTACCACCCCCACGATTATCAATTGTGACAGCTTGGCCCCACATTTGGGAGAGCTTTGCGGCGATTACTCGGCCGGTAATATCTGTGGCTGCTCCTGCGGGAAATGGCACGATAATATTGACTCGAGACTCAGGCCAAGTTTGCCCGAATGACGCATTGGGTAGAACTAATCCAAGGCTACTAGTTACTAGGCCTTTGTTAAAAAGACGTCGGTCCAAAATGATCTCCGGTTGTAATCCAGTTCTGGATTAACTACAGCATTAACTACAGCATTTTATTTTTATCTTGGCGGTTGACGGTATCTTTGACAACCTTTTATCCCTTCAGGTTAGTCAGAACTGCAGGAATTGTCAAGAAGTCCCAGAGGGGCGAGGGTCGCCTGGCTTTAGGCTGAAGGATTAACTGCATCTGTCGGTGACTTGGGGAGTTGTATTAGGCGCGTTTTGGCAAGGCGATCGGCTAGGGACTGTCTTCCAAGTTGATTATTTTGATCGAGTAGGCAAGTCAGCGGCCAGAAAAAGAGAGCCATGACAAATAGCAGTTCTAAAGTAGGCCAGTTGCCCATGGGGTATCCGAGTAGCAATTTATAAGCGCCATAGATAATAACTGCTGGAATCAGCCAGAGCGAACCGATCGCAAAGCGAATCAGAGCTTGTGAGCGATTCAAATGCTTGCCAGACAAGTTAACCATTTTGACTCTCCAAGTCTGCATAGCGAGGGTTTGTCCCGTATTTGTCCAGTACCAAACAAAGTAGAACCCAAATAGCAAGTAGACATGCGCAAAAGCTAGCCAAGGTGGGACTTGGATTTGGAGCATGACTCCAAGGGCAAGGGATGGCACTAGGTAGCCCAGAGCCCAAACTCCCAGGAGCATGAGCATTTCATAAAGACCCACACAAATTCTGCGCCGAATACTAGGTGCTACGAGGATATTTTCCAAGGATTAACAGCTTAATTGGGTTTTAAGGAAGGGGCGTTAACTAGGGAGGGTTTTTTTTGTTTCGCGTTCGCTTCGTCTGCTAACTGTTTTTTTTCTTCAGGAGATAGCTGTTGATAAGCTTCCCAGGCTTCGGCTTTTTTTTCATTTGGGATAGATTGACTTTTAATGAAATTTGCTCTGGCAGTCCGGCGTTCCTTGATGGATAGTTTGGACCAGTCTAACATTCGGATTTTTAAGCGTTCTTTTTCCGTATCTGAAAACTGATCATAGCGATTTGCCAGTTGGGCCCATTTCGATTTTTGCTCGGAAGTTAGGCTTGCCCAGTCTTCCTCTAGTGAAGCTAGGACTTCTTTTTGGGGAGTTGAAAGTTCTGCCCAGCCAGGAGCTTTGGAGCCGATCACATTGACGGAAGAAGATTGGGCGTTGGCCAAATGCGTTATGGGTGTAGATAGAAGCCCAGTTAATAATAAAATAATCAATAATTTCATATACTTATGCCAGATCGCAAGGTTTTAATACCGATCTACTTGAACCGTTGAACATGCTGCAATGGTTCGGTGAAGAAAAATGGCTAATCTACTGATTAAGGCTTGGGTCAGGTGCTTTTTCACGATTTTTTTCAGTTGAGTTAGCAACTGCAGCCGGGTCATCTTGCTCATTGGCTTTTTCAGCACGGGCAAGCATATTTTTTAAGAATAGCTTAAAGCCATCATCGGCATAGGCATCTGGCGGCACTGAGTCGCTCAAAATGGCCGCATCAACTTCGACAATATCACTCAAACGGGCTTGTTGTTGCCAATCAGCAATTAAAAAGACTGTTATGCAGATGAGTAATAGGGTACCTAGCCAATTAAAGGATTCATAATTGATATTGAAAAATCCAGTAGAAAGAGCTTGATTTGATTTTTTTTGCACAGAAAGTGCTTTTTCTCTAGATTTTTCAAGGTTTTGTAACACCTTAGGAGAAAGGTGGGCCAATTCTTTGTCGAGTGAGCGAGCCACCGTCTTACCAACTTGGTCGATTAATAGGTCATTCATGCTGTTTTTTTGAGCAAAATGCGGATTTATCGTGGTAGACGGGTTTTGATTTAAGGTATTCATCGAGTACTCGCTTCTTTTTAGGGTGAGGCTTTTTAGGTTGAGGCTAATAGGTAAAACATCAATTCAATTGATTAGAAATTACAATTTAAAAACTAATTCCCAGCTTTTTTAATGCTAAAGCCAAAGTATGACAAGCTCGAGAACAATGTGTTTTAACACTTCCTTCACTACAACCCATCGCCGAGGCCGTCTCAGAAATGTCTAACTCCTCCCAATAACGCATGAGGAAGGCTTCGCGTTGACGATTTGGTAACTTTTCTATTTCTTTTTCTAATATTGTTGATAATTCCATTCTTTCAAGCTGTTTTGATGATTCTTGCCCAAAACTAGAGGTTTCTGGATTTTCCAAGAAGTCTTCTGGGTGAGCATCCTCATCCGCATCATTTTTTTTAAACTTAGAGAATAGAGTAACCCAAGTGTTTCTGACCTTTTGCCGTCTAAACCAGTCCTTGGTGCAGTTTTGCACAATTCTTGTGAAAAGTAATGGTAATTCTTCAATATTTTTATCGCCATAACTTTGCGAGAGTTTAATCATGGCATCCTGCACGATATCTAAAGCTGCATCCTCATCGCGAACCGCGTATAGAACTTGCTTAAAAGCGCGCTTTTCACTAGATTTAAGGAAGTCAGAAAGTTCTTTTGCAGAAGCCATGATTGAATTTTAAACACCAAACCAACTTTTTTGTTCAATAAAAGGCTTGAAATGTAATATAATTTAAAGTTCGCTTACACGAAACCTTTTAAAAGAAGGGTTTGAATCCGCAAGCATAGCCGCACGAAGTCACGCCACAAGCTGGGCAGAGAGCAGACCAACCAATTTTTTGCCGAAAATTGCAAAGGACTATAAGAAATGAATACTGTCAATGAAGTTGTAAATACATCGTTTAAGTCAAACGAACAACTAGAGCCCAATCCAGCGCCATCTTCTGCCCAAATAATTGGTGCCGAAATTTTGGTTCGAGCTTTAGCCGAGGAGGGGGTTGAATACGTCTGGGGTTATCCTGGTGGTTCGGTTTTATACATATATGACGAAATTCACAAACAAGAAAAATTCGAGCATATTTTAGTACGTCATGAGCAGGGTGCTGTACACGCTGCTGATGGCTTTGCCCGCGCTTCTGGTAAGGTGGGTGTTGCTCTAGTTACGTCCGGCCCGGGCGTCACAAATGCTGTTACCGGTATTGCCACGGCCTACATGGACTCAGTTCCACTTATAGTGATTACTGGCAACGTGCCGTCGCACATGATTGGCGAGGACGCTTTTCAGGAGTGTGACACCGTTGGTATTACTAGGCCAATTGTCAAACATAATTTTTTAGTAAAAGATGTAAAAGACTTAGCAGTAACGATAAAAAAAGCCTTTCACATTGCTCAAACTGGTCGGCCTGGACCTGTGGTCATCGACATTCCCAAAGATATTTCTTTTCATAAAGCCGTTTATGAATATCCAAAAGAAATTGAAATGCGTTCGTATAACCCAGTACTGCGGGGGCATTCGGGCCAAATTCGTAAAGCCGTTCAGTTACTGTTAGATGCGAAGCGCCCATATATTTATAGTGGTGGGGGCGTTATTTTGGCAAACGCTGCGCCGCAACTCAAGGAATTTGCTGAATTATTAGGTTATCCGGTTACCAATACTTTAATGGGCCTCGGTGGATTTCCTGGTTCCAACCCTCAGTTTGTTGGGATGCTTGGTATGCATGGCACTTACGAAGCTAATATGGCTATGCAACATGCAGATGTAGTGATCGCGATTGGTGCGCGCTTTGATGACCGAGTGATTGGTAATCCTCAGCATTATATGAGTGTACCGCGCAAGGTGATTCACGTGGATATTGATCCATCGGTGATTTCCAAAAGAGTCCACGCGGACGTGCCGATTGTTGGCAATCTCAAGGACGTTTTGACAGAGATGACGGCACAGATTCGCTCGCTGGGTTCTATTAAAAACCAATCCGACGTTCAAATTTGGTGGCAGCAAATTAAAGAATGGCAAAAAACAGATTGCTTGAAATATGATCGTCAGTCTGAAATCGTCAAACCACAATATGTCGTTGAGAAGTTATACGAATTGACTGGTGGAGACGCATTCATCTGCTCGGATGTCGGGCAGCATCAAATGTGGGCAGCGCAGTTTTATAAATTCAACAAGCCCAGAAGATGGATTAATTCCGGTGGACTAGGCACCATGGGGGTTGGATTGCCTTATGCGATGGGCATTAAAAAGGCTTTTCCTAATGAAGAGGTGTGTACGATTACCGGTGAGGGGTCGATTCAAATGTGTAGTCAGGAGTTGTCGACCTGTTTGCAATATGACACGCCGATTAAGATCATTTCCCTCAATAATCGGTATTTAGGAATGGTCAGACAATGGCAGGAGTTAAGTTACAGTAAGAGATACTCCCATTCTTATATGGATTCCTTACCCGATTTTGTGAAGTTAGCGGAAGCCTATGGTCATGTTGGGATGCTGATTGAAAAAACTGCAGACGTTGAGGGGGCTTTGCGGGAGGCCTTGAAATTAAAAAAACGCACAGTCTTCATGGATTTTCAGACTGACCCAACAGAGAATGTTTGGCCGATGGTTGAAGCCGGCAAGGGTATTACAGAAATGTTGCTTGGTGGGGAGAATGATGAATGAGGCATATTATTTCGGTTTTGTTAGAAAATGAGCCTGGAGCATTATCAAGGGTAGTTGGATTATTTTCTGCGCGTGGTTACAACATCGAAAGTTTGACTGTTGCCCCGACTGAAGACGCCTCGTTATCTCGTATGACAATAGTGACAACTGGTTCTGATGAGGTCATTGAGCAGATCACGAAACATTTAAACCGCTTAGTTGAGGTTGTTAAGGTTTATGATTTGAGTGAAGGCTTGCATATTGAGCGCGAATTGATGCTCATTAAAGTTCGAGCAGTTGGAAAAGAGCGCGAGGAAATGAAGCGAACGACTGATATTTTCAGGGGTCGGATAATTGATGTAACTGATAAAAGTTATACGATTGAGTTAACGGGCGACTCGGCTAAGTTGGATGCTTTTATTGAAGCCATTGATCAAGCCTCCATCTTGGAAACCGTTCGAACGGGTGCCTCTGGCGTAGGTCGAGGCGAGAGAGTTTTACGGGTTTAGTGCGCGTGTATTGTTGCGCAAATAGATGTTGTGGTGGATAAATATTCAAACGATTTTTTTATAGGAACGCAAATGAAAGTTTTTTACGATAAAGACGCTGATTTATCCCTTGTCAAGGGCAAACACGTAACGATTATTGGTTATGGTTCACAGGGTCACGCACACTCTTTGAATTTACATGACTCGGGTGTGAATGTAACTGTTGGCTTACGAAAAAACGGTGCTTCTTGGGCTAAGGCCAGCAACGCTGGGTTAAAGGTCAAAGAAGTTGCTGATGCAGTTAAAGGGGCCGATATCGTGATGATGTTGTTACCCGACGAACAAATTGCTGAAGTGTATAAAACAGAAGTTGCCGCAAATATCAAGCCTGGCGCCGCGTTAGCATTTGCGCATGGATTTAACGTACATTATGGTCAAGTTATTCCACGGGCAGATATTGATGTCATTATGATCGCACCTAAGGCTCCCGGTCATACCGTGAGAAGTACTTACGCCCAGGGCGGTGGAGTGCCCCATTTGGTGGCGGTATACCAAGACAACTCTGGCGCGGCTAGAGATATCGCCTTGTCATATGCAACTGCCAACGGTGGTGGTCGGGCCGGAATCATTGAGACAAATTTTAGAGAAGAGACTGAGACAGACTTATTTGGCGAACAAGCTGTCCTGTGTGGCGGCGCTGTAGAGTTAGTTAAAGCTGGCTTTGAGACTTTAGTTGAAGCGGGTTATGCACCCGAGATGGCGTATTTTGAATGCCTACATGAACTGAAATTGATTGTTGATTTAATTTATGAGGGTGGTATTGCGAATATGAACTATTCGATATCCAATAACGCCGAGTACGGCGAGTATGTAACTGGCCCTAGAATTGTAACGGAGCAAACGAAGCAGGTAATGCGTGATGTTTTAAAAGATATTCAAACAGGCGAATATGCCAAGAGTTTTATTTTAGAAAACCGCGCTGGAGCCCCAACGTTGATTTCGCGTCGACGTTTAAATGCAGAGCATCAAATTGAACAAGTTGGTGGGAAGTTGCGTTCGATGATGCCTTGGATTGCTAAAAATAAATTAGTTGACCAAAGCAAAAACTAGTTGGATTCAAGTTTGGAAAATAAAGGTAGCCATGTCATATAACCACCCACTAATTGCCCGCGAAGGTTGGCCTTATTTAGCTGGTATTGGGGCAGTAACCTTGCTTGTGCAAGGCCTGGGCGGGTTTATTTTTGCATGGCCCTTTTGGTTGATCTTTCTGTTTGTTCTACAGTTCTTTCGAGACCCTCCACGACTAGTACCTTTAGCAGAAAATGCTGTTTTAGCCCCAGCCGATGGCCGAATTGTTGTGGTGGAAAAGACGGCCGATCCATATGCTGATCGTCAAGCGTTAAAGATTAGTATCTTTATGAATGTTTTCAATGTGCATTCAAATCGTATTGCTGTAAATGGTCGGATAAAAAAAATTCAATACTTCGAGGGAAAGTTTGTTAACGCTGACTTAGATAAAGCCTCTACTGAAAATGAGCGTAATGCGATCGTACTAGAGGCGAATGGGCATGACATTACATTAGTTCAAGTTGCTGGACTGATTGCTAGGCGAATTCTTTGTTACGTGCGGGTTGGTGATCAGGTAAAAAAAGGCGAGCGGTATGGTTTTATCCGTTTTGGATCGCGCGTTGATGTGTATTTGCCGTTAACTGCTGAGCCACTCGTCACTGTAGGCGACCGTGTTAGTGCAACTTCAACGATCCTTGCCACCTTGCCCAACTTGGATGGTTAAGGGTTGCTCATGGCGCAATTTCGTAAAAATAGAATTTCTCGGCCAAAAGTTTTTAAGCAGGTCCGATTGCGTTCTTCTGAAAATGAATCAAGCCGGCTTTTGGATATCCCCCCCCCAGAGCCCTTAAAAGAGTTTTATCCAAAGCCGCGCAATAAGGCGATTTACTTACTACCGAATGCCTTTACGACAGCTGCCTTATTTTGTGGTTTTTTTGCGATAGTGCAAGCTATGAACCAGCGCTGGGAGGTGGCCGCAATTGCCATATTTTGCTCCATGGTCTTAGACGGTATGGATGGACGAGTAGCCAGAATGACGCGCACGCAAAGTGCTTTTGGGGAGCAGTATGACTCGTTAGCTGACATGGTGTCATTCGGAGTTGCTCCAGCACTAGTAGCCTATGAGTGGACTTTAAAAGGGCTTGGAAAATGGGGTTGGTTAGCAGCATTTATTTATTGCGCTGGGGCTGCACTGCGTTTAGCCCGCTTTAACATCATGACAGGAGAAGCCGATAAGCGTTTCTTCCAGGGTCTTCCAAGTCCGGCTGCGGCGGCAATTATTGCAGGTTTTGTTTGGTTAGCCGAGGATAATAAATTACCGGTTGCAAACCTAGCTATTCCTTGGACGATGTTCTTTTTGACAATTTATGCTGGTATTACGATGGTTTCGAATGTGCGGTTTTATAGTGGTAAGACTTTGGATATTCGCTATCACGTCCCTTTTGGAATGATGGTACTTCTTATTTTGTTATTTGTTTTAGTGTCTAGTGATCCACCCTTGACACTTTTTGGATTATTTGTTTTATATGCCTTGTCTGGGTATGTGACATGGTTTTGGGGTATTTTGCCCTTTAGTAAAAAAGTGGATCGTGCGAAGACTGCAATGACCCCTAAAGACCCTTCGGTCTCTAATGAAAAATTAGATGTAGTGAACAAGTGACATAAAAATTAATTCGGTGTATAGTAAATGTATGATATTCGATAAGCATTTATTTTTAATACTGAGCCTTCTGGCACTGGATCATTTGACCGGGGCTAGAGATCGAGTTTGCTAAACAGCATTTATTTAAAAAGACATACATAACGAATCTTACTAACCCCAGCCAAGTTGCTGGGGTTTTGTTTTATATGAGTGAGTAAATTAAGCAAAATTAAGAGAAAGAAGATGGCAATGGACAAACTAATCATTTTTGACACCACTTTGAGGGATGGCGAACAGTCGCCAGGTGCTTCCATGAGTAAAGATGAGAAAGTTCGAATTGCAAGACAACTAGAGCGATTACATGTCGATGTCATTGAAGCTGGGTTTGCCGCGAGTTCTCCGGGTGATTTTGAGGCCATTAAAGCCGTTGCAGCAGCGGTCAAGGACGCGACGATTTGTTCATTAGCACGTTCGAATGAGTACGATATCACGCAAGCGGCAAAGGCTCTAGAAGGCGCCAATTCAAAAAGAATCCATACTTTTATTGCTACGAGTGCTTTACATATGGAAAAAAAGTTGCGCATGACACCAGAACAGGTCATGGAGCAAGCCATTGCATCAATCCGGCTAGCCCGCCAGTTTACGGATGATATTGAATTCTCACCAGAGGATGGTTACCGTTCCGATCCGGAATTTTTATACCGTGTTCTAGAAGCCGTGATTCGGGAAGGCGCTACAACGATAAATGTCCCAGACACTGTGGGTTATGCTGTGCCGGAGTTATATGGTCAGTTTATTCTCGATTTACGGCAAAAGATTCCTAATTCCGATAAAGCGATTTGGTCGGTACATTGCCATAATGATTTAGGCTTAGGAGTAGCAAACTCCTTAGCGGGCATACATATTGGCGGAGCACGTCAAGTCGAATGCACTATTAATGGTTTAGGTGAGCGAGCAGGAAATACTTCCTTAGAGGAGATTGTGATGGCTATTAAAACGCGTCGCGATTTTTATAACTTACAAGTTGGCATCGATGCTACACAAATTGTTTCTAGTTCGAAGATGGTTTCACAAATTACTGGGTTTGTGGTGCAGCCAAATAAGGCTGTAGTGGGAGCTAATGCCTTCGCGCATGCCTCTGGTATCCATCAAGACGGGGTTTTAAAGGCGCGCGATACCTACGAAATTATGCGTGCTGAGGATGTGGGCTGGAGTGCTAATAAGATTGTGCTTGGGAAGCTGTCTGGCAGAAACGCTTTTAAGCAAAGATTACAAGAGCTTGGCGTATCGATGGATTCTGAGGTTGATTTGAACGCTGCTTTTACCAGATTTAAAACCTTAGCTGATCAAAAATCAGAGATTTTTGATGAAGATATCATGTCTATTTTGTCAAACTCGCAACAGCAACAGGGCGCTGATTTTTACCGATTTGTTTCTTTATCGCAGCACTCCGAGACGGGGGAGGTGCCACGGGCGAAGATTGTTTTACAAATGGGCGGTATTGAACAAAGTAGTTCAAGCGAGGGGAATGGCCCAGTAGATGCCACTTTAAATGCGATTGAAGTCCAAGCCCAAAGTGGGGCTGAGTTACTGCTCTATTCGGTCAATGCGATTACTGCGGGGACGCAGTCGCAAGGTGAGGTCACGGTTCGTTTGACCAGAGCTGGCCGAGTCGTGAATGGGGTTGGTACGGATCCCGACATCGTCGCGGCCTCGGCTAAGGCGTATTTGGCAGCATTAAACCGTTTACATGACCCTGCTGGAGAGAAGATCAACGCACAAATGGCACCTTAATAATTTCTGCAATATCAATCGATTAGAGTTTTTTTGATTAGTTTGCTATAATAGAAGGCTAAGTAAGCACAGATGCTTGTAGATCAATTGGTATAGTCATTGTTTACGTGCAAAAAAGTTTTACGAGTAAATTTGTTTTTGGAATATTTTGATTAATCACGACACAGAGGTGGTTAGCCCAATTTGCAGAGATTTATCTGTGATTGGTTAGCTGCAGTGTTCGCAAGTAAGGAGTTTTTTATGGCTGTTAACACGCAAGCAAAAGCAGGTATTGTTAAAGAGCACGCCCGTGCCCAAAACGATACTGGTAGTCCAGAGGTGCAAGTTGCCCTCCTGACTGCACGTATCAACGATCTCACCACACACTTTAAGGCCAACGCTAAAGACCATCATAGCCGTCGAGGGCTTTTGAAAATGGTTTCCCGTCGGCGTCGTTTATTAGATTACTTGAAGGGTAAAGACTTTGATCGTTATCGTGTTTTGATTGAGAAACTGGGCTTACGTAAGTAAGGTCAAAATGCCCGCTGTAATTTTGGCGGGCATGTTTGTTTGGTAGGGTTCTTTTTAAAGTGGTTTTTTAAAGGGACTGTTTGAAGAGGTAGTCTTTTAGGGTGTGTGTTTAGTAGTGAAATAATTGGGTATGTGTCATTCCAATTGTGATTTTGGGTATGGATATTGATCTTGACCGCCTCAAGTTCATTTATCTCAAGACCACAGTTGGAATGGCATGCCCTCTCATGTCAATTTCATTAGCTAACTCACTCTCGGGTGTTTCTGCGGCACTTGAACCCGTGGAAAATTAGTGCATGACTTCTTGCGCTGATTAACTATTTGGAGAAAATATGAGTTTATTTAATAAGGTTACAAAAACGTTTCAATGGGGTAAGCATACAGTTCGGTTAGAGACTGGAGAGATCGCTCGCCAATCTGGTGGTGCTGTTTTGGTAGATATGGACGATACAGTTGTTTTAGCAACAGTCGTTGGCGCAAAAAATGCCAAGCCCGGTCAGGATTTCTTTCCTTTGACGGTTGACTACATTGAGAAGACGTATGCTGCGGGTAAGATTCCTGGAGGTTTTTTTCGCCGTGAAGGTCGACCATCAGAAGGCGAGACATTAACATCGCGTTTAATCGATCGGCCGATTCGCCCACTTTTCCCTGAGGACTTTTATAACGAAGTTCAGATTGTGATTCATGTCATGTCGATTAACCCAGAGGTGCCGGCCGATATCGCTGCCTTGATTGGGGCATCGGCTGCCTTAGCCGTATCGGGTATACCTTTTAATGGGCCTTTGGGCGCTGCTCGTGTAGGTTATAAGGATGGCGAATATCTTTTAAACCCAACTCGTGCTGAGCAATTAGATAGCCAATTAGATTTGATTGTAGCTGGGACACAAAATGCTGTTTTAATGGTTGAATCTGAAGCGCACGAATTATCCGAAGAGATCATGCTCGGCGGAGTTGTATTTGGGCATGAACAAGCGCAAGTTGCAATTACTGCGATTCAGGAATTAGTCCGTGACGCTGGCAAGCCGGAGTGGGATTGGAAGCCTGCTGAGAAAAATGAAGCGCTCATTGCGAAGGTTGCGCAGATTGCTGAGCAGGGTCTGAAAGATGCATATCAAATTCGACAAAAGCAAGCGCGTTCATCCAAGCTCAAAGAGGTAAGTGCCGACTTGATGACTAAATTGGCCGCTGACGGTGAGGTTGATGAAGTTGCTGTGGGCAACATTCTCTTTGGTTTGGAATCGAAGATTGTTCGTGGACAGGTTTTAAGTGGTGAGCCAAGAATTGATGGGCGTGACACAAGAACTGTCAGGCCAATTGAAATCCGCACGGGAGTCTTACCCCGTACGCATGGCTCGGCATTATTTACACGGGGCGAGACACAAGCCTTAGTTGTGGCCACATTGGGTACTGCGCGGGATGAGCAAATTATTGATGCTCTTGAAGGAGAGTACCGTGATCGTTTCATGTTCCACTACAACATGCCCCCTTTTGCAACTGGTGAGACGGGTCGAGTTGGTACGCCCAAGCGTCGTGAGATTGGCCATGGCCGTTTAGCTAAGCGTGCTTTAGTGCCAGTTTTACCAAAGGCTGACGAATTTGCTTATAGTATTCGTTTAGTCTCAGAAATTACTGAATCCAATGGTTCATCCTCGATGGCATCGGTTTGCGGTGGTTGCTTGGCTCTCATGGATGCTGGCGTCCCCGTAAAAGCGCACGTTGCTGGTGTTGCAATGGGTTTGATTTTGGATGGTAATCGCTTTGCAGTCTTAACGGATATTTTAGGTGACGAAGATCACTTAGGTGATATGGACTTTAAAGTTGCAGGAACGGCCAGTGGTGTTACTGCCTTGCAGATGGACATTAAAGTACAGGGTATTACGAAGGAAATTATGCAAGTTGCTTTAGAGCAAGCCAAAGAGGGGCGTTTGCACATTCTTTCGAAAATGCAAGAGTCGATGTCGAGTATTCGTACTGAATTGTCAGAGCATGCTCCACGCATGGTCACTATAAAGATTCATCCGGATAAGATTCGTGAGGTCATTGGTAAAGGTGGCGCGACAATACAAGCATTAACCAAGGAAACGGGTTGCAGCATCGATATTAAAGACGATGGTACCGTCACAATTGCTTCGACGAGCGCCTCTGGTATGGAGGAAGCTAAGCGTCAAATTGAGGGTATAACTGCCGAGGCTGAAGTTGGTAAAACATACGAAGGTCCAGTAGTAAAAATCTTAGAGTTTGGTGCGCTTGTGAATATTCTTCCTGGTAAAGATGGCCTTTTGCATATTTCGGAGATCGCCCACGAGCGGGTGAAGGAAGTAAAAGACTTTTTACAAGAGGGGCAAATTGTTAAAGTCAAGTTATTAGCCGCAGACGATCGTGGTCGCTTAAAACTTTCGATGAAAGCTCTCTCTCCTGAAGAGGGCGGACCGGCTTTAGCGCAACCAGCGCCAGTTGCTTCTAATCATGAAGCCTCGGGCAATACTGAGCAGTAATTTACTGAGGACTGTGGGATGCGCACGCAATTAGTTGTTGCTAATTGGAAGTTAAATGGTAATTGGGCTTTTAATGAAGCGATGGTGGGTGCGCTAACCCAAGGTTTAAGTAAGGAGCAATTACCGCAGCGAGATGTTGTTTTGTGTCCGCCAGCAGTCTATTTACATCATGTCAGTGGTCTTTTAGGAAGTTCATCGATTTGGTTGGGTGCGCAGGATCTTTCAGAGGAAGTCTGTGGAGCATTTACCGGAGAGATATCTGGGCAGATGATCAAAGAGTTGGGTTGTCGCTATGTTTTAGTTGGACATTCTGAAAGAAGACAGCGGCATGCTGAAAGTGATTCCTGGGTGGGAAAAAAGGCCTTGGCGGCCATTGCTGCGGGTTTAACGCCCATTATTTGTCTTGGCGAGACCTTCAATGTTCGTCAGTCAGGCTCTATGCAGGGAGTTATTGAAGGACAGTTAGATAGCATCTATGCGGTTTTAAAGGACGATATTTTCAAGGCAGTGATTGCTTATGAGCCGATTTGGGCGATTGGAACGGGTTTAACTGCCACAAGTGAGCAAGCGCAAGAAGCGCATCGTATTTTAAGAAAAAAACTAGCATTGATTGATTCGATGTATGCCCAAAGGGTCTTGATAATCTATGGTGGGAGTGTTAGAGCTAGCAATGCAGCGGAGCTATTGAGTATGCCTGATATTGATGGTCTTTTAGTCGGAGGGGCTTCTTTAGTCTCTGAGGAATTTATAACAATTTGTCGAGCTGGCATGAATTTGTAAGGAAAAGAGAGAAATTATGGAATGGTTAAAAACTGTATTAATGATTGTGCAAATTATTTCTGCGCTAGGCGTTATTGCACTGGTTTTAGTTCAACAAGGCAAGGGTGCTGATATGGGCGCTGCTTTTGGCTCTGGGTCGTCGGGGAGTATTTTTGGTGCGACCGGTTCGTCTAATTTCCTTTCAAGGACTACGGGTATTTTAGCGGCAGTTTTTTTCCTCAGCACACTCTCGATTAGTTATTTAGGGACCGATCACTCCAAGGATGCGGGGGTACTTTCAAAGCCGGCTAGTGGCGTTCCAACTGATCGGACGACAGACGCTTTGCCATCGCCTGTGAAAGAAGTTGTTCCCCCATCGGGATCGACAGTACCAAAGTAGTGCTTATCAGCTTTTTTTAGGTGATTTTTTTGCCACATCGTTAGGAAAAGGCTAAAATATCAATTATGTATGTAGTTTTATGCCGACGTGGTGGAATTGGTAGACACGCTATCTTGAGGGGGTAGTGGCGTAAAGCTGTGCGAGTTCGAGTCTCGCCGTCGGCACCAAGTAATTTTTGTCATAGAACTGCTTTACAATTCAGATGTTTATGATATTTTGAATTTAATTTGGAAGCCAATTGGACCTATCTAACTACCTCCCAGTTTTCTTGTTTATCCTAGTAGGGATTGCTGTTGGTTTTGTGCCCATGTTTTTGGGAAAGATCATTGGCCCATCCAATCCGGATGCAGAAAAGATTTCTCCATACGAGTGTGGTTTTGACGCTTTTGAAGATGCGCGAATGAAGTTTGATGTGCGCTACTACCTGATTGCTATCTTATTCATCTTATTTGATTTAGAAACTGCTTTTTTATTCCCATGGGGAGTTGCACTCAAAGAAATTGGCTGGGCTGGTTATTTTTCAATGATTGTATTTCTTTTGGAATTTGTCGTTGGCTTTGTTTATATTTGGAAAAAGGGCGCTTTGAACTGGGAATAGTTTTAAGCGCAAATTGAATCTATGGCATTAGAGGGATTACTCAAAGAAGGTTTTGTTACAACTTCAGCTGATAAGTTGATTAACTGGACTAGGACAGGTTCGCTTTGGCCAATGACCTTTGGGCTAGCTTGCTGTGCTGTAGAGATGATGCATGCCGGAGCGGCGCGATACGACCTAGACCGATTTGGTGTTGTTTTCAGACCATCGCCTAGGCAGTCTGATTTAATGATTGTGGCTGGGACCTTATGTAACAAGATGGCGCCTGCACTTCGGAAGGTTTATGATCAGATGCCGGAGCCGAGGTGGGTTTTATCAATGGGATCTTGCGCTAATGGCGGTGGTTACTACCATTACTCTTACTCGGTTGTGCGCGGTTGTGATCGCATTGTGCCGGTCGATGTGTATGTTCCTGGATGTCCGCCAACAGCAGAAGCCTTGATTTATGGAATTATCCAGTTACAAGCGAAGATTCGTCGCACCTCAACCATTGCTAGAAAAGCGTAAATGATTCGATGAATGAGCGTTTAGTCCATTTAGAGCAACTTCTTCAAAAGCGATTTTCTGGGTTAGCACATATTGAGTGTGCGCTCAATGAAGTGACTATGACTGTCCAGTCCGTAAATTATTTAGAAATTGCCAAGCAGATAAAAGTCTTACCCGAATTTGGTTTTGAGCAATTAATGGATTTATGTGGCGTAGACTACCAGTCCTATGGGGATGGTCTTTGGACAGGGCAACGATTTGCCGCAGTATCGCATCTTTTATCGATTCAGAATAACTGGCGTTTGCGATTTCGGGTGATGGCAGAGCAAGATGACTTTCCAGTGTTACCGAGTTTGACGGGAGTTTGGAGCTCGGCGAATTGGTATGAGCGCGAGGCTTTTGATTTATTCGGGATTATTTTTGATGGCCATGATGATTTAAGACGGATCCTCACGGATTATGGCTTTATTGGGCATCCATTTCGGAAAGATTTTCCCGTTTCTGGTCAAGTTGAAATGCGTTATGATCCTGAGCAAAAAAGAGTGATATATCAAGCTATCACGATTGAGCCTAGAGAGTTAACACCTCGGGTAATTCGGGAAGAGAACTACGGAACCTAGTATGGCGGAGATTAAAAACTACACAATCAATTTTGGGCCACAGCACCCTGCAGCTCATGGAGTTTTGCGTTTAGTTCTCGAGTTAGATGGGGAAGTTATTCAGCGGGCGGATCCGCACATTGGGTTATTGCACCGAGCTACTGAGAAATTAGCAGAGACCAGAACTTGGATCCAAAATGTGCCTTACATGGATCGTTTGGATTATGTCTCCATGATGGCCAATGAGCATGCTTATGTCATGGCGATTGAAAAACTCTTACAGATTGAAGTTCCTCTGCGGGCACAATATATTCGTGTGATGTTTGATGAGATCACGCGCTTACTCAATCATTTGCTGTGGATAGGTTGTCACGGCTTAGATGTGGGAGCGATGGCGGTGTTTTTGTATGCCTTTAGAGAGCGTGAAGATTTATTTGATATGTATGAGGCGGTTTCAGGCGCAAGGATGCATGCTGCCTACTACAGGCCTGGCGGGGTGTATCGGGACTTACCGGAAGACATGCCACAATATAGTGCCAATAAAATTCGTGGTCAAAAAGCCATGGATAAAATGAACGCCAATCGCCAAGGATCACTACTTGACTTTATTGAAGATTTTACAAACCGCTTCCCTCATTATGTGGATGAGTATGAGACTTTATTAACGGATAATCGTATTTGGAAGCAACGTTTAGTGGGTATTGGCGTGGTATCACCCGAGCGTGCTTTACAGTTAGGATTTTCTGGAGCGATGTTGCGCGGCTCAGGGATTGAGTGGGATTTGCGTAAGAAACAACCTTATGAAGTTTATGATCAATTGAAATTTGATATTCCGATAGGGGTCAATGGCGACAGTTACGATCGTTATTTAGTTCGGGTAGAAGAAATGCGTCAGTCGAACCATTTAATTCAGCAATGTATTGCTTGGTTGCGCGTTAATCCTGGGCCGGTTATCACGGACAATCACAAGGTCGCATTACCAACTCGGGTTGACATGAAGTCGAATATGGAGGAGTTGATCCATCACTTTAAATTAGCCACTGAAGGAATGCACGTGCCCATTGGGCAGGCGTATGCTGCCATTGAACACCCCAAAGGTGAATTTGGAATTTATGCGATCTCGGATGGAGCGAATAAACCGTATCGGCTCAAGATTCGAGCCCCAGGATTTGCGCATCTTGCCGCCTTAGATGAGATGGCTAGGGGACATATGATTGCGGATGCAGTCACAATTATCGGTACACAAGACATCGTTTTTGGTGAAATTGATCGTTAGGGCATGAGCATGGTAGAGCTTTCAGAAAAATCGGTCCAAGAAATTCATCGCAATATTGCGAAGTACCCGGCTGATCAACAACAAGCAGCGGTGATGGCGGTCTTGACGATTGTTCAGGATGAAACTGGTTGGTTAGATGCTAGCGCCATAGCACTAGTAGCACAGATATTGGATATGCCACCAATTGCTGTGCAGGAGGTAGCAACTTTTTATAATATGTACAACACTAAACCGATTGGTACTTTTAAGTTGTCTGTGTGCACCAATTTGCCCTGTGAATTATCTGGCGGTTTGCGAGCTGCGCTGTATCTCAAAGAAAAGTTAGGGATTAGTTTTAATGAGACCACACCCTGTGGCACTTTTACCTTGGTTGAGGGTGAGTGCATGGGCGCTTGCGCGGATGCGCCTGTTGCCCTCGTCAATAATAAGCGGATGTGTAGTTGGTTAAGTAATGATCGTATTGATCAGTTATTAGCGGAGTTATCGGCTAGCCAAGGAGTAAATCAGGTAGCTAGTACTTCGGAGAAAACTACTGCAATTCAAGAATTAAACGAAACCAAAGAAATGGGTAATCGAGCATGAGTTCATTACACACCCTGCATATCAACCCGTTGATCTTAGCTGGGTTAAATGGTAGTAATTGGCATTTGGCTGACTATGAGTCACGTGGCGGCTACGCACAATTAAAAAATATTCTTGAGCAGAAAATTCCTCCTGAAGAGGTGATTGCAAGAGTGAAGGCCTCCGGACTTCGAGGCCGGGGTGGAGCTGGTTTTCCGACTGGTTTGAAATGGAGTTTTATGCCACGTCAGTTACCGGGTGATAAATATTTAGTTTGTAATTCGGATGAGGGTGAGCCTGGCACCTTTAAAGATCGGGATATTTTGCGGTATAACCCCCATGCTTTAATTGAGGGCATGGCCATTGGCGCGTACGCCATGGGAATACCGGTTGGTTACAACTATATTCACGGTGAGATTTGGCAGGAGTATACGATCTTTGAACAAGCGCTTGAAGAAGCGCGTTCTGCGGGGTATTTAGGAAAGCAAATTTTAGGATCAGACTTCTCTTTTGAGTTGCATGCGCATCATGGCTACGGTGCTTACATTTGTGGTGAGGAGACTGCCTTACTTGAATCTTTAGAAGGAAAAAAGGGGCAGCCTAGATTTAAACCACCGTTTCCGGCAAGTTATGGATTATTTGGTAAGCCAACAACCATCAACAACACGGAAACTTTTGCTGCGGTACCTTTTTTATTGCAAGTTGGGCCTGAAGCCTATTTGAAATTAGGTAAACCGAATAATGGTGGTACAAAAATATTTTCTATTTCAGGGGACGTTGTAAGACCTGGAAATTATGAGATTCCTCTGGGCACGCCGTTTGCAAAGCTATTAGAGTTAGCTGGGGGAATGCGAGATGGTCTCAAGATTAAAGCGGTCATTCCTGGGGGATCATCTGCGCCGGTAATACCTGGAGAAATGATGATGTCTACGGACATGGATTATGACAGTATTTCAAAAGCTGGTTCAATGCTTGGATCTGGCGCTGTGATTGTAATGAATGAGACGCGTTGTATGGTGAAGTCATTACTTCGTTTATCGTATTTTTATCATGAAGAATCCTGTGGGCAGTGCACACCTTGCCGAGAGGGGACTGGTTGGTTATGGCGGATGGTAAATCGGATTGAGCACGGCCAAGGTCGACTGGAAGATTTAGAGATGTTAGGTGATGTGGCTGGCAACATTATGGGTCGAACGATTTGCGCTCTTGGGGACGCTGCTGCGATGCCAGTCCGAGGAATGTTAAAGCATTATATGAGTGAGTTTGAATATCACGTCGAGCATAAGAAATGTTTAGTGCCTGAATATGTATAGGGTCACTAGACTGTAATTCTGGATGAGGGTGGGTTAAAGAATGGTTCAAATCGAGATTGATGGTAAGCCTGTAGAGGTTAAAGAGGGGTCAACGGTCATTCAGGCTGCCCATCAATTAGGCACATATATCCCGCATTTTTGTTATCACAAAAAATTAACAATTGCTGCGAATTGTCGGATGTGTTTGGTGGAGGTTGAAAAAGCTCCCAAGCCTTTACCTGCCTGTGCGACTCCGGTCAATGCTGGGATGAAAGTTTTTACGAAGTCGGCCAAAACTGTGGCGGCTCAAAAATCAGTCATGGAATTTTTACTGATTAACCATCCTTTAGACTGCCCAATTTGTGATCAGGGTGGCGAATGTCAATTACAGGATTTGACGGTTGGTTATGGTAAATCGAATTCGCGATATCAAGAAGAAAAGCGGGTTGTATTTCATAAAAATATTGGCCCGTTGATTTCTATGGAAGAGATGAGTCGGTGTATTCATTGCACGCGATGTGTTCGCTTTGGTCAGGAGATTGCTGGCGTGATGGAGTTAGGAATGCTCAATCGTGGTGAGCATTCAGAGATTACTGCTTTTGTTGGCCAAACGGTTGATTCAGAGTTATCTGGCAATATGATTGATATTTGCCCAGTCGGGGCTTTAACTAGTAAGCCATTTCGATATGCTGCTAGAACATGGGAACTTGGGCGAAAGAAGTCAATTAGTCCACACGACTCCTTGGGAAGCAATATTATTGTGCAGACCAAGGCTGAACAAGTCAAGCGTGTTGTGCCATTAGAAAACGAAGCGATAAATGAATGTTGGATATCTGACAAGGATCGCTTTGCTTATGAAGGTTTAAATAGTTCGGAGCGGATTTTGCAGCCAATGGTCAAGCAAAATGGCCAGTGGTTAGAGTGCGATTGGCAGACGGCCTTAGATTATGTCGTGGATGGTTTAAAAGGCGTTAAGCAAGACCATGGTGCAAGTAGTATTGCGTCACTAGCCCATCCTATATCGACGGTTGAAGAATTATTTTTGTTACAAAAACTGGCTCTTGGGTTAGGTTCTTCGCAAGTACAGACCCGCTTACGCCAGTCAGATTTTCGCGCTAAGCCACAAGTGAGTTGGTTAGGTTTAGCGGTTGAGGCTATTGATCGCTTAGACCGGGCATTAGTGATTGGCAGTTTTTTACGTAAAGATCACCCTATTCTTGCGGCGCGCTTTCGAAAAGCATCCAAGACAGGTTTACGCTTAATGCGAATTGATAGTGGGGGAGATGACTGGCTTATTCCAACCGCGAGTGCACAAGCACTGGCTCCTTCGCTTTGGTTGCAGGCTTTAGAGCATTTAGCTGTGGCGATTGCTCAGCAAAAAGGGATTACGGCGCCGGCTGGTGCGACGCAAACCGACTCAATGGCACAGGCTTTAGCCAAGTCGATGATGTCAGGTAAGAGCTCTGCCATTTTTCTTGGGAACACCGTTTTAGCGCATCCGGATTTTTCGCAAATGCATGCTTGGTCGGCATGGATTGCACAAGAAACCAGCTCTAGTTTAGGCTTTTTAGGTGAAGGGGCAAACTTTGTTGGAGCTCAGGTGTTATCGGCAAACGGCAATTCGGTATCGGTAGATTCGAGGGTATCATCGCTAACAGATGGCCAAGCACGGGCAGTGATTTTATTAAATGTTGAACCCACTGCCGATTTAGTCAATCCAATGCAAGCTCAATTAGCTTTGCGCCAAGCCGCAACAGTGATTGCTTTATCCTCTTATATGACTAGTGATTTACTCGATTTAGCGGATGTGATTTTACCGATAACACCTTATACCGAACAAGCTGGAACATACATCAATATTGCGGGAGATGTCCAGTTTTCTCAAGCAACGGTTAGGCCTATGGGCCAAGCAAGACCGGCTTGGAAAGTTTTGCGTGTCTTGGGTGACTCTTTAGGAATAGACGGGTTTAATTTCAACACGGTTGAAGAGGTGAAAAATTCTGCTTTAGATGGTTTAGATATAAAAGCGCTCTTCAATAACGAAGCGAGCTGTGAAATACAACCTGTAGGATCTCATTCCTTATCACCGGTTGGCTTGGGGCAGGACTTGGAGCGTTTAGCCGATGTGCCGATTTACTTTACTGATGCGATTGTGCGGCGTGCGCCCTCTTTACAATTAACAGTTGATAGTAAAAGAGCGATGAAGGTTGGTTTACCGGTGGGTTTATTTCAGCAGATGGATTTACAGGAAGGCGATTCAGTTCGGGTCTTGCAAGACGGCTTGCAAGTTGTAATGCCAGCCACGATGCAGCAAGGGCTTGCTGAGGGAGTGGTTCGAGTTTCTGCGGGCACTGCAGCGAGTGCTTTATTAGGTTCCATGTTTGGGCGCTTAGAGGTACAGCGGGCATGATTGAGATAATCACCACCGAGGGAGAGGCGCTCTTTGGCGCTCTTTGGCCGCTTGTTTGGGCTATGGTTCGAATTGTCATTATTGTTTTGCCGATGTTTGCTTGCGTAGCTTATTTAACCCTATGGGAACGCAAGTTAATTGGTTGGATGCATACGCGGCTTGGCCCGAATCGGGTTGGTCCTTTAGGACTGTTTCAGCCAATTGCCGACGCCTTAAAATTATTGTTAAAGGAAGTTATATCGCCGGTACGGGCTAACAGGATACTATTTTTGGTTGGACCGATTATGGTAATTGCTCCGGCATTTGCGGCTTGGGCAGTTGTGCCATTCCAGGCGGACATGATACTTGCCGACATTAACGCTGGACTACTGTATGTCATGGCAATTACATCGGTTGGCGTTTATGGGGTGATTTTGTCTGGTTGGGCATCGAATTCTAAATATGCTTTTTTAGGAGCGATGCGTGCCTCAGCGCAGATGGTTTCGTATGAGATTGCGATGGGTTTTGCGCTCGTTTCGGTGTTAATGATATCGGGATCATTAAATTTAGGAGATATTGTCCGGTCGCAATCACAAGGATTTTTCGCTGAGCACGGCTTGAATTTTTTATCTTGGAATTGGTTACCTTTATTGCCGATGTTTATGATTTATTTTATTTCTGGTGTGGCAGAGACAAATCGTCATCCATTTGATGTGGTTGAAGGAGAGTCGGAGATTGTTGCAGGGCATATGATTGAGTATTCTGGCATGGCCTTTGCCATGTTCTTTTTGGCGGAATACGCCAATATGATTTTAATTACCACGCTATGTGCCACGTTGTTTTTAGGTGGTTGGTTACCGATTCTTGATTTACCTATTTTGCGAGATATACCTGGATTTTTTTGGTTGTTTGCTAAAACATTTTTCTTACTATCTGTTTTTATTTGGTTAAGAGCTTCGCTACCGCGCTACCGCTTTGACCAGATTATGCGGTTAGGTTGGAAGGTATTTATACCAATTTCGGTTTTTTGGATTGTGGTTGTTGGCGCATGGGTAGTATCCCCTTGGAGTGTGTGGAACTAATGAAAAGTAAGACAATAATTAGCGAATGGAAATCAATCGATGCTTAAGAAGATTCGTGAATTTTTAAACAGTTTGTTATTGAAAGAAGTTTTCAAGGGGATGAGTTTGACGGGTAAATACCTGTTTTCCCCCAAGACGACGATTCAATATCCAGAGGAAAAGACGCCGATGTCCCCGAGATTTCGGGGGTTACATGCATTGCGTCGTTACCCGAATGGCGAAGAGCGCTGCATTGCCTGTAAATTATGTGAAGCGGTTTGCCCGGCTTTGGCAATCACGATTGAGTCAGATCAGCGCGATGATGGGACCAGAAGAACTACCCGTTACGACATTGACTTAACCAAATGCATATTTTGTGGATTTTGCGAAGAAGCCTGCCCAGTAGATGCAATTGTTGAAACGCATATTCATGAATATCATGGAGAAAAGCGTGGCGACTTATATTTTACGAAGGACATGTTGTTATCTGTAGGTGATCAATTTGAAAAAGAGATCGCCATGCACAAGACTTCTGATGCCAAGTTCCGATAAAGCGCTTTATGACATTTGATCCACAATCTATCTTCTTTTACGCCTTTGCCACAGTTTTGGTAATTGCGGCACTGCGTGTCATTACTGCCAAAAATCCTGTCCATGCAGCGCTTTTTTTAGTATTAGCTTTTTTTAATGCCGCTGGTATATGGATGTTATTGAAAGCAGAATTTTTGTCCATCGCCTTGATTTTGGTGTATGTTGGCGCCGTGATGGTTTTATTTTTATTTGTGGTGATGATGCTCGATTTAGATGTGGCCCATTTACGGAGTCAATTTAAGCAGTTTATCCCGGTCGCATCGATTGTTGGCGCGGTGATTGTGGCGGAGATGACCTTGGTCTTGGTTCGGGGGTTTGTTGGCACTACCAGGCCCTATCCGATGGCAGTTCCGCCAGGCGAGAGTAATACGATGAGTCTTGGTAAATTAATTTATGGCGAGTACGTTTTTGCATTTGAAATAGCTGGGGTGATTTTACTCGTGGCGATTGTTGCGGCGGTTGCCTTAACTCTTCGTCGACGCAAAGATCACAAGACACAAGATATTGGATCGCAAATTCGCACCCAAGCGAGTGATCGCTTGCGGATCGTATCCATGGCTTCCGAAAACCAGAATCGGCAGATTGAGAAAAATAAATGACAATTACACTCGCGCACTATTTGGTACTTGGAGCAATACTATTTGCCATTGGCATTATTGGTATTTTTCTAAATCGAAAAAACATCATTGTTTTATTAATGTCAATTGAGCTGATGTTGCTTGCGGTGAACACCAATTTTATAGCTTTCTCCCATTATTTGGGGGATATGTTGGGTCAAGTATTTGTATTTTTCATACTCACCGTAGCGGCTGCTGAGGCGGCTATTGGTTTGGCAATTTTAGTCATTTTATTCCGCAGCAGTGATACCGTCAGTACTGAGGATCTTGGGCAGTTAAAAGGTTAGGGTGTATTTTGATAGATAAGACAATGACTGCTGCTTTGAATACAACTTTATTAATTGCTATTCCATTAGCACCTTTATTCGGTGCAATCATTGCTGGCTTTTTTGGCACGAAGTTCTTGGGGAATTTATTAGGGCGTAGAGCCTGTCATCGAATCACGATATTGGGTGTAGCGGTTGCTTGTGGCTTATCGATCACGGTCCTACTCGATGTCTTGGCTGGGGCGCGATTTAATGGCAACTTGTATGAGTGGATGCGCCTTGGCGACGAATTAGTTTTATCGATTGGATTTTTAATTGATCCCTTATCAGCGATGATGATGGTGGTGGTGACATTTGTGTCATTGATGGTGCACATTTACACCATTGGTTATATGTCTGAAGATGAGGGGTATAACCGGTTTTTTGCCTATATTTCGCTATTTACTTTTGCCATGTTGATGTTGGTCATGAGTAATAATTTTTTACAGCTATTTTTTGGTTGGGAAGCGGTCGGCTTAGTTTCTTACTTGTTAATTGGTTTTTGGTATACGAGACCGACGGCCATTTTTGCCAATATGAAAGCATTTCTCGTCAATCGGATTGGTGATTTTGGGTTTATTTTAGGAATTGGTTTAATTTTAGCTGCGACTGGTACGATGGATTATCAAGAGGCTTTTGGGCAAGCTGAAAATATCTTGGCGCAAAACTTACCTGGGACTTCTTGGAACTTGATGACAGTTGCATGTATTTGTTTGTTTATCGGGGCGATGGGTAAATCAGCGCAATTCCCCTTACATGTTTGGTTGCCAGATTCGATGGAAGGCCCAACACCGATTTCAGCTTTAATCCATGCCGCGACGATGGTCACGGCTGGTATTTTCATGGTGAGTCGGATGTCACCCTTCTTTGAATTATCTGACGCCGCGTTATCGTTCATATTAATTATTGGTTCGATTACTGCTTTATTCATGGGATTTTTAGGGATTGTGCAAAACGACATCAAGCGGGTTGTTGCCTATTCCACGCTCTCGCAGCTAGGTTATATGACGATTGCTTTAGGTGTATCGGCTTATCCGGCCGCAATTTTTCATTTAATGACACATGCTTTTTTTAAAGCATTACTTTTTTTAGGTGCGGGTAGTGTGATTATGGGGATGCATCATGATCAGGATATGCGCCGGATGGGGGGCTTATACAAATATATGCCTATCACATGGCTCACTTCCTTGGTAGGTAGTTTAGCCCTCATTGGGACGCCATTTTTCTCCGGATTTTACTCTAAGGATTCGATTATTGAAGCGGTTGCGGCTAGTTCAATTTACGGGTCCACTTTTGCATATTGGTCAGTAATGATTGGGGTTTTTGTAACGGCGTTTTACTCCTTTCGAATGTACTTTTTAGTATTTCATGGAAAAGAGCGATTTGGCCATCATGACCAGGCATCTGAGCATGGCCATGGTGAGGATCATCATGGCTTAGCGGCTGATCAAAAGCCGCACGAGTCACCTTGGGTAGTTACATTGCCACTGGTTTTATTAGCTATACCATCAGCAGTACTTGGATTTTATACGATCGAACCGATGTTAATTGGGGACTTTTTTAAAGAATCGATTCTGGTTGATTCGGAAGTGCATCCTGCAATGACAGAGTTATCTGGCATGTTTCACGGAGCCGTTACGATGGCCCTGCACGCCACCTCGACAGCTGTATTTTGGTTAGCCTTTGCGGGTGTTTTTTGTGCTGCGTTATTTTACTTATGGATGCCGCAGATCCCCACTGCATTGGCGCGTATTTTCTCGCCATTAAAGGCCGTATTAGACAATAAATATTATTTAGATACTTTGAATCAGGCTATATTTGCCAAAGGTGCCCTCTTCATTGGTGGAAGTTTTTGGCGCGGTGGTGATCAGAAAATCATTGACGGATGGTTTGTTAATGGCAGTGCCAAGCTTGTTTCTTGGATTGCCAGCATAGTCAGGCAGGTGCAATCTGGGTACTTATACCACTATGCCTTTGCCATGATTGTTTGTGTCATTGGAATAATGACCTGGACCCTTTATACCCATTTGGGTTCAATTAAATAAGCGATTAGTTATGAATTTATCTTTAGCCATTTGGATGCCGATTGTATTTGGGATCATCCTGCTTGGGAGCGGCTCTGATCGCAATACAAAGTATGTTCGTTATTTTGCTTTAATTGCAGCTTTGCTCAGTTTTATGGTCACTTTGCCCTTGGTAATTGATTTTGATGTTACCAAGACGGGTATGCAATTTGTTGAAAACGTACCTTGGGTTGCCCGTTATGACTTGCGTTATCACTTGGGTGTTGATGGTATCTCTGTTTGGTTTGTAGTTCTCACTGCGCTCATTACCGTATTGGTTATTTTAGCTGGTTGGGAGGTAATACGAGAACGTGTTAGCCAGTATATGGCTGCATTTCTCATTTTATCTGGCTTAATGATTGGGGTATTTGCCTCATTAGATGGCATGTTGTTTTATGTTTTCTTTGAATCTACCCTGATACCGATGTATGTGATTATTGGGGTGTGGGGTGGTCATCAGCGCATTTATGCCGCATTCAAATTCTTTCTGTACACCCTCATGGGATCCTTATTAACTTTAGTTGCCATTTTGTATTTATATAACGTCACGGATACTTTTGATGTTCTATCTTGGCATACAGCGCAATTAGACTTTAAGGAGCAAGTATTTATTTTCATTGCATTTTTTATGGCTTTTGCTGTCAAAGTTCCGATGTGGCCTGTCCATACCTGGTTACCGGATGCGCACGTAGAGGCGCCAACTGGCGGTTCGATTATCTTAGCAGCCATCATGTTAAAGCTAGGCGCTTATGGATTTTTACGGTTTTCATTACCGATTGCGCCTGATGCAAGTATTTACTTAGCTCCAATTGTTATTACTTTGTCTTTAATTGCGGTGATTTATGTTGGTTTAGTTGCTTTAGTCCAAAAGGATATGAAAAAGCTTGTGGCTTATTCTTCGATCGCCCACATGGGTTTTGTTACTTTAGGATTTTTCATTTTTAATCCCATGGGTATTGAGGGCGGAATTGTGCAGATGATTTCGCATGGCTTTGTATCTGGGGCGATGTTCTTTTCGATTGGTGTGTTGTATGACCGGATGCATACGCGTCAAATTGTGGATTATGGTGGTGTCGTTCAGACGATGCCAAGATTTACTGCCTTTGCGGTATTTTTTGCGATGGCCAATTGTGGCTTGCCTGCGACCTCTGGCTTTGTAGGCGAATTTATGGTGATTTTAGGTGCGATTGATTATGATTTTCTGATTGGGTTCTTAGCAGCCACGGCATTGATATTAGGCGCAGCTTATTCATTGTGGATGACTAAACGCGTATTTTTTGGTGCGATCACTAATACGCACGTTGCCGAATTGCTAGACATCAATAAGCGTGAGTTTTTCATCTTAAGTATTTTTGCGCTATTAACCATTGCGATGGGTGTTTATCCCAAGCCATTTACCGATTTGATTCATCCATCGGTCATTGCATTACTCAAGCATATTGCAATTAGTAAGATTTAATTAACTGGAATAAGCATGGAAGCCATTGACCTCATTGAAATACTCCCCGAGCTTTGTTTACTATTGATTGTCTGTTTCATTTTGTTAGTAACGCCATTTATCAAAGAGCCTTTAGTGACGGACGAAGATGTTTTCTATACGCCAAGGGGAGCCAACTTAGCTTATTACGTTGCCTTGGTAGTGCTTTTAATACTTAGTATTGTTTTTGCATTAAAAGCCAATGATATGCCGCAGTTGTTAATGAATGGCTTATATCAAGTTGATCCCTTATCCAATATTTTGAAGAGTGTTTCGTCTTTAGCGGTTTTAGTTACCTTGATTTATTCAAAGCAATATCTGATTGATCGGGATTTGTTTCGAACGGACTATATTTCATTAGCACTGTTAGCTCTTCTAGGGCAATTCGTGATGATATCTGGCGCTAATTTATTGACCTTATATTTAGGTTTAGAACTACTCGCCTTATCGACATATACCTTAACGGCGATGCGGCCGAATTACCCAAGAGGTATAGAGGCGGGCATGAAGTATTTTATTTTAGGAGCGTTGTCTTCGGGTTTCTTACTCTATGGTATGTCGATGATATATGGCGCGACGGGTTCATTAGACTTAGACGATATTTACCGGGCGACGGTAACTGGTGGCGTGATGCGCCTGGTATTAGCTTTTGGACTGGTTTTTTTACTAGCAGGTTTAGCATTTAAATTAGGTGTAGCGCCATTTCATATGTGGGTACCAGATGTGTACCATGGTGCGCCGACATCCGTTACCTTATTAATTGGTGGAGCGCCCAAGATTGCGGCTTTTGCCTTGATGTTCCGATTGTTGGTTGATGGCTTACAACCATTACAGCTTGATTGGCAACCGATACTGATCTTTTTAGCAGTTACTTCTTTAGCGATTGGTAACTTTACCGCGATTGCGCAGACGAATATTAAGCGGATGTTGGCATACTCTACGATTTCGCATATGGGTTTTATGGTGTTGGGCTTTTTATCGGTATTTGACGAGCACGCCTATAGTGCTGCATTTTTCTATGCGATCACGTATGTGTTATCCACCCTAGGAAGTTTTGGTTTACTGATGATTTTATCGCGCAAGGGATTTGAGTGTGAAACGATTGAGGATTTAAAGGGACTCAATCATAAAAGCCCATTGTTAGCATTTGTTATGCTTTTACTCATGTTTTCATTAGCGGGGATTCCACCGACAGTAGGATTCATCGCTAAGTTGTCAATTCTAGAGGCGTTGGTAGATGCGGGTTATGTTAGTTTGGCCGTAGTTGCAGTAGCGGCCTCATTGATTGGAGCATTTTATTATTTACGCGTTGTAAAGACGATGTATTTTGAAGAACCGACTGACCATGTGGCGATTACAGGTAATACGTTTGCCAAAGGTGTTTTAACTTGTAATGGATTATTTATTCTATTAGCCGGCATTTTCCCGGCCACTTTAACTGCCCTTTGCTTATCGGCGATGCGTTTAACGATGCAAGGTTAATGGCAAAAGTATCCAATTATCTAGGTGATTTTGCGTCTTTGGTAGACGGTGACGATCATTTAAAAGAAACCCAGCAGAGCAGTCGTTTAATTCATGCTGGTTATTATTTGAAGCTCTATCAAGACCAAGTTAGCTTGCCTAACGGAGATATTGTTGGCCGAGAGTATTTAGTGCATCCTGGCGCGGTTGCCATTTTGCCATTATTGGATGATGGACGCATTTTGATGGAGAGGCAGTATAGGTATCCCTTAAAGCAGGCCATTTTGGAAATCCCTGCTGGCAAATTAGATCCTGAAGAAAGTACATTAGTATGTGCTCAAAGGGAGTTACAAGAGGAGACGGGGTATACCGCCAAGTATTGGGATTTCTTAGGAAAGATCCATCCAGTTATCTCACACTCTACAGAATTTATTGATATTTATCTAGCTAGAGGCTTAAGTTTTGGGCAGGCGCGGTTAGATGACGGAGAGTTTTTAGATGTTTTTGCGGTAGAACCTAGGCAGGTTCACGATTGGATCAAATCGGGTTTAATTACTGACGTAAAAACAATTATTAGCTGGTACTGGTTGATGGAGTTTTTAGAGTCGAATCCAGGATAAGTGTCAAAAGTTCTTTATACGATAGAATGTTATGAATTTGCCACCTTTGGCATTGAAATTACAAGAATCGGCACAACATACAGATTATGAAAGTTTACAATTTAGCTTGTTCGATGAATCACCGCTTTGAGGGATGGTTTAGTTCTGAGGATGATTTTGTATCGCAACAAAAAAAATCAATTCTTTCCTGTCCGCTTTGTGAGAGTTTAGACATCACTCGAATGCCTTCGGCGCCTTATTTAGCATCTCATGTTCGGGAAAGTCACCCGGTACATGAAGTGAAAGAGGAGCAAAAGCCTGTTGATTTTCCACCAGCTGTGAATGATACGATGCATTTAACGCCTGATCAAAAAGTGGTTTTTCAGGAAAAGATGCAAGCGACCATGTTACAGGTGGTTCGAGAGATCATGACTAAGACTGAGGATGTGGGAGAGTCTTTTGCTGAAGAGGCGAGAAAGATTCACTATAAAGAGAGTCCACAGAGAAGTATACGTGGCGTAGCCACATCGGATCAGGCGGCTGATTTGATTGAAGAGGGTATTGAGGTATTTTCTTTACCGGCTTCTCCTCTTTTAAAGTCAACCTTGCAGTAGTATTTTGAGAGCCTGAGTTTTGCCATCAGTTTATGTTGCAACATGACTCGAAATAAAGCTCAGTAAGTATGCGTTACTGACCATCAACCATTACTCATGAGTAGATATGTATCTAGTGCATAGGTTTAAATTACTCGAGCCGCCCCATCCGGATTGATACGAAACTTTGATCAATTCTTCTAAGGATTAACTGACAGTATGATTTATATTCATAAAGTTTTACCGTATTTTTTTTACCCGATCACTATCATATTAGTGCTGATGATCATTGCTGTGATTTATAAAAAGAGGACACCGTTAGTGGCGGCCATTTTTTTGTTATTAGTGACATCTTCCCCCATTTTTTCAGATGCTTTATGGGACGCTTTAGAAGAGGGGCAATTACGCAAATTGCCTAGTGCAGTCCAAGCAGCGGACGCTGTTGTGGTTCTAAGTGGCATGATGGGAATTGTGAAGTCTGCCAATGGCTCAGTATTTGAATGGAGTGACCCAGACAGGTTTTTTGGCGGCATAGAATTAATGCGTGCTGGTAAAGCGCCAAGCATTATTTTTACAGGTGGTAAATTACCTTGGCAAGGGGATGTAAAGACTGAGGGTGAGATTTTGTCGGATTATGCGATAACTTATGGTATCAAGCCTGAGCAGATTCAAATTACGAAGGATGTAGAGAACACCAAAGATGAGGCAATTGCTGTAAAAGAAATCCTCAGAAAAAATAATCTCAACCGCATTATCTTAGTGACGTCAAGCTTTCATATGCCGCGCGCTAGTCGTTTATTTGTTCAAGAAGGCATGGAGGTACAAGAATATGGAGTAGACTCGAAGGTAGAAGTGCGGAGTAGAACCCCAATGGACTTTTTACCCAGTGCGCATGCTTTTAGGTGGACCCAAGAGGCTGTTCGCGAATTCATTGGGAGAGGGTATTACTTGGTCAGAGAAAATTTAGCATTTTAAATGTGGTCTAACCAAGTCCCACGAACGAAGTTCCACGAACTAAGATCCACGAACTAAGTCCTAAACAAGCAGACTTAAAAAGTGGACTTCGGATAGCTTACTTAATGGTTGGCATAACAAACTCATTGCCTTTAGAGATGCTTTCAGGCCAGCGTTGCATGATACTTTTCTGTTTGGTATAAAAGCGCACACCTTCTCTGCCGTAAGCATGCATATCTCCAAAAAGAGATTTTTTCCAACCACCAAAACCATGCCAAGCCATTGGGACAGGGATTGGGACATTGATGCCGACCATACCAACTTGAATGCGTCTGGCAAACTCACGGGCAATATTACCATCGCTCGTAAAGCAAGAAACCCCATTACCAAACTCATGGGCATTAATCAGTTCGACTGCGTCACTAAAGGTTTCTAATCGCACACACGATAAAACAGGGCCAAAGATTTCTTCTTGATAGATTTTCATATGGGGTTTGACATGATCAAAGAGTGTTCCGCCCAACCAAAAACCTGCTGCAAATTCGGGCAGTTGAAAGTCTCTACCATCGACCAAGAGGGCCGCACCTTCGTTAATACCAGCTTGGATATAGCCACTAATTCTTGTTTTAGCGGCGGCTGTCACGATTGGCCCCATTTCCGCATCGAGTTCCATACCATTTTTAATTTTTAAAGTTTTCGTTCGCTCGATTAATGCTGGCATTACTTTGTCAGCTGCTGAACCAACTAGGACCGCAACCGAAATGGCCATACATC